>Ga0247841_10001254_pt1 | contig 59057 bp, 50 predicted proteins | sample LaCruzMarch2015__2_FD_192410 | JGI IMG/M metagenome (GOLD analysis project Ga0247841, IMG submission 192410) | Freshwater microbial communities from meromictic Lake La Cruz, Castile-La Mancha, Spain - LaCruzMarch2015_18m | ecosystem: Environmental > Aquatic > Freshwater > Lake | place: Spain...
GTCAGCCTCGCGGCGGCCACAATGTGTTTGCTTTTCCCCGGCCGTGCCACGGCCGGGGTTGTTTATGACAACATTTCGGGAGCGACCAGCGCGGTGAGCGGCGGTAGTGCACGGATCGCGTCAACCAACGCACCGCTGGCCAACTCCTTTTCCACCGGCGGCCAGTCCACCCTGCTGACCGATGTCGGGCTTCTCGTGCTAGCGCTCAACCCTTCAAGCGGGGGCAGTTTTTCGGTTAGCCTCCTCAGCGACAACTCGACCAGTCCCGGGACAACGTTGACGACGATCGCCACGGTTGATGACAGCCTTCTCGCGGCGACCCTCGGCACGTTCAACTACCAACTCCCGACGCCGTACCCGCTCGCCGCCAACACGCGGTATTGGATCGAACTCGATGGCCCATCGACCACGAGCGAATGGAGCTTTACTGCGACCAATGTCGGTATCGGGGTGGACAACGAATACGTCTATTATGCGGGGCAGGTCTTCGCCAACTCCGCCTTCACGCCCTACCAAATGACGGTGACCACGGTGGTGCCGGAACCAACCACCGCCGGTCTGTGCGCGCTCGGCCTGTTGGTCATCGCGGCAGTAGGCCGCGTCCGGGCCAGACTCCGAACATCTTCTCTGCGCAAATAGGATCGGCGGCATCTGCAGCGCCCACCCAACTGGCAACGGCCTCCCGAGGTCATATGCATCCCATTTTGCAGGCGGGGTGCTGGAAAGACAGAGGAGCAGCCCACACGGGATGCGAAGGGAAGCCCGTAGTTTTGACAATCAGGAAGTTATGGGGCCACCCCCCTCTTGCAACGTGGTTGCAATCGCTCTCCTTATGAAAAATAACACCAAGAAGGAGAAAGCTCTGGCCCTGTTGAGCGCTATGGCACCATAGACGCAATTAGATACCCACAACCTCTCGTGGCCATGAGTCTCATTCTACAACGCAAAAATGTGGCGGATAAGGCGGAGGATGTGCTGCAAGTAGTGCCATGATCCAGCCCATGACTCATCGCCACTCTGAGGCCAATCATTGCCCCACCAACCATCCTGCGAGGCAGTAGCAGTCGCCCGCCGCGCTTGCGAAAATCCAACGCTGGATGCTGGAAGGAAGCGGCGGATTTGACATCGGCCCGTCGTCAACTAAATTGTCGGCCTCATTTCCCCCCACGATGCGCCACGCCCTCCTTCTGACGACGTTATCTTTGTGTCTGATCGCGCCTTGGCCGCCCCTCAAGGCCGCAGGCAACGACGGACGTATCGAGCCCGACGGCGTTTGGCATGACAAGACGGCCGAGATCGTGCCGCGGCACCCGAGGCGGAACGAAACTTTCCGGTTGGAGTTGCGCTCGTTCCGGTTCGATCTGACGGGCGCCACCCTCGTTCTCAACTCGGGTGGAGTTACGAGCTATCTTCCCCTGCGTTGGGACCGGGCCGAGGAAGCTGGAACCTACGACGTCTGGGTCGTTGATGTGCCGGCGCTTGATGCGGACCACGCCAGCTACCACTTCCAGTTGTTCGACGGTTCAGCTTACGGGACTTTTGCCCGCTCGGGCTACTGGGCTGGGAACCCGCCGGGCGGCGACTTCCTGCTCAACCTCACCGAACTCGGTCGCTACGAACTGGGGGCCACGGTGGACGGAAGTTCGACAGTCTTCCGCGTGTGGTGCCCGGATGTCGAAAGGGCGCAGGTCATCATCGATCCCCATCTGGCGGAACCGGCTTACGTGGAAATGACCGAGGTCTCCGACTATTGGCAAGTGCGCGTGGAGGGAGTCGGGCACGGCAGACCCTACAAATTCCGCTTCCTGCGGGACGGCAACTGGCTGGTCCGCAACGACCCGCGGGCGGAGTGGCTCGAGCGCGATTTGAAGCACTCGATTGTGCAGCGTGACGAGTTTCCTTGGACCGACGGGGACTGGGTTCCTCCGGCGCTGGAGGACTGCATCATTTCCGAAGCCCATGTTGGGACTTTCAGCGGGCGCGGGGACGGAGCCAGCGGTCATCCGGCCAGCTATCGGGATCTCATCGACCGGCACGTCGCCCATCTCCTCGAAAGCGGCGTCAATGTCCTGCAACTGATGCCGCTGCAGGAGTTTCCCGGGGAGCTGTCGTGGGGCTACAACCCGGCTTTTCTTTTCGCTCCGGAATCGGCCTACGGAACGCCGGAAGACCTGAAATACCTGATTGACCGCTGCCATCGCGCCGGGATCGCGGTCTGGCTGGATGTCGTCCTGAATCACTTCGACGGCCCGAACCTTGCCGGCAACCTGGGTGACTTCAACGGCGAGGACATCTACTTCTACTCCGCCAGCAGCGGCTACCGCGACACGGGTTACGGGCCGCGGCCGGACTACGGCCGGGTCGACGTGCGGGAAATGCTCGTCGATTCGATGCGCCACTTCATCGAGAAATACCACATCGACGGTTTCCGTCTCGACCACACCAACCTGATCAAGGTCAACCCTGAGGGTTGGCAGTTGCTCAAGGAAATCGCGCAAATGCGCGACCGCGTGAACCCCCGTGTGGCCCTTAGCGTCGAGCAATGGCCCAACGAGGAGGCCATCCTTCGTCCGGTCAAGTGGGGCGGGGCCGGGATGGACTCGCAATGGAGCGACATCTTCCACGACAACTGCCGCGCGGCCTTGAACCAACTGGCTTTCGGCGATCCTTCCATGCAAAGCATCGCGGACGCCCTGAACCACTTCGGCTACTCCGCCCGGCAAATGATCAACTTCATCGAAAGCCACGACGAGTCCCGGGAGAGTCCCCAATTTGCCTACGAGGGAAGGATCGTCCAAGTCGCCGACCAGGTCTCGCCTCATAGCAGCTTCGGACTGGGGCGCGGCAAGCTGTTCTGGGGGCTGACCATGTTCGGAGCTGCCGTGCCATTGACCCTTTACGGCCAAGAAATCGCCACCGAAATCGGCTATGGAGACAAGGAAAGCAACAAGATCCCCTGGGAGCGGAGACTTCAGTATCCCGGCTACTTCGCCGCGTGCCGCGATATGGCTTGGCTCCGGCGCAACTCGCCAGCCCTCCGGGCCGATCGCTGGCAGAACGTCTATCACATCAATGAAGGCGCCAATGTCCTTGCGTGGGAGCGCGCCCATGACGGGCACTTCGTCATCCTTCTGGCCAATTTCTCCAACACCGACTACGAAGGTTACTGGATTGGATTGCCGGAGTCTGGTTTGTGGCATGAAGTGATCAATACCGACGCGGTGCCATACGGCGGACGAGGAACCCTGATCAACGGCAAAAACCTCACCGCGTTCAACGGCCCCAGTGGAGGCATGCCTTATTCGATCGCCTTGAAGTTGCCGAAGCACTCGATGGTCGTCCTCGCCAAGCACGACTACCAACTCACCCCGCGCTTCCTCGACGCCGACGGAGATGGAATGGAAGACCGGTGGGAGACCACGAGGAATTTCGATCCCAACGCAGACGCCGATGGCGCCCGCGACGATGACGGCGACGGCCGGAGCAACCGGCGCGAATTCCTCCTCGGCGGCGATCCGGAAAAACCCGATGATTTCGGCGACCTCCGACTGCTTTCCTCGGCGGAGGGAACGCTCCAATTATCGGCCGCCTTGGTGCCGGACCGCGCTTACCGGCTCGAGGTCTCGGAAGACCTCTCTCAATGGGCTGATTTCGACCCGGCAACCCCCGAAATCAGCACCCGAGGGGAACTCTCGCCCGGCGCCCTCGAGGCACTCGATCCGCTTTTCGGCAACACGCCGAAGCGTTTTTACCGGCTCAACGTGCGTCCGGACTATTGACGAACCGTCCACGCTATTCGTTCCATCCATCGGGGTAGCCTGCAAATTCCTCCAGCGTGGCTGTGTGTTGCCCGGTCCTTTACTGGTTATTAACGGTTCGGCTCGGTGCTGATGAAATTCCTCCTTTCCGAGCACACGGGTATCGCTGCCGTGCACCCTGCACCCCCGAAAGCGCTTTGCAATTTTGCAACAAACTAGGCTTAACGAAAGTCAACTCATGTCAACTCGATCTGAAAAACAAAACGCCCGCGAATCCAGAATTCATGCGGGTTTACAGGGTAGTTGCTTGAAAAAGCAAATGGCAGCGCGCACGGGATTCGAACCCGTGTACCAGCCTTGAGAGGGCTGTGTCCTAGGCCTCTAGACGAGCGCGCCGTGGATCTGACGCGGTAGTATGGACGAAAGCCACGAAGTTTCAAGCGACGGTGCGGTTTCGCGGGCATGATTGCGTCCTTGTCGTCCCGCGGTCCCTGGGGAATTCTTCTCCCTCCATGATCGTCTACATCAAAAGTCATTGTCCCTGGTGTCATGAAGCCCTCGCTTGGCTCGAGCAGCACGGTTACCGCTGCGAGGTCCGTGAAGTTCTCCAAGACCCCGAGGCCATGGCTCGCATGAGGGAGATTTCCGGCCAGTCCCTGACCCCGACCCTGGAAGTGGAGGGCAAGGTGCTGGCCGATTTCGACACCGGGCAGCTCTCCGAATTTCTCGAGGCCAACGGCATCAAGCCTTGAACGAGCTTCTTCTCTTCCTCGGTCTGCTCGTCCTGACCGCGGCCTTCTTTCATTTCGCGCATCCTCTGATGCGCCGTCTGGGGCTGTTGGCTGGCGCGGTGACGGTTTTTGCCGCGGGTTATCTGCTTTCGGGCAATCTCTGGGTCGGCGCGGGCTGCGTCAGCGCGGTTCTCCTTCTTCCGTGGATCGAAATCCTCCTGCGCATCCGCAAGCTGCGACTGCCGCTGCGCAAGCCGTTGCGGCAGGCGACCCCGCCCTCGCAGGAAATGTTCCCGGACCTCGGGGACGTGACCGACACCATCGAGGCTTCCGGTTTCGAACATGCGGCCGATCTCGGTTGGGAAATGGACGGATACCGCCAGTTCCTGCGTCTCTTTGCCTGCCCGGAGAAGCGGGAGGAAGCGGCCATTACCTACGTCGAGCAAAGCCAGATCGGCTTTCATTTCGCCAGCGTGACCTCGCGGGCCGCGGACGGTTCGGTCTACGTCACTTGGAACTGCCCGGTGCCCTCGAGCCTCAAGTGCCTCCCCACCGTGCATCTCAACCGCCTGCCGGGCGAGGCGCCGTTCGGAACGTTGCTCGCCGGCCACCAGGCATTTCTCGCGCAGCACGGCCTCGAGCAGGGAAAATTGCAACCGGTGGAAACGGAGTCGGTCCGCCTCTCGGTCGAGTGCGACATGGAATCCCAGATCCAGCACAACCTCCGCGAGGGCCTGCTCGAGCGGGAGGACGAGGAGAACGGACGGTATTCCTGGCGCGGCATGCTGTTCTTGTGGTGGCAGGTGCTGCGGGAATTTTTCCGCGCGGCTTGAGGGCGAGTCACCCGCCCGCCGGCTCCTTCGTCGCTCATCTTCCGACCCCGGTTTCCGTCTCCGGCGGACGCCAGAGCAGGGGTTGCCCCGCCCGCCGGCGGGCGCCGGGCCCCACGCCGGGGGCAAGGACAAAGCCCGCGGGGGCCAGCACGATGATGGTCGACCCGTGCTCGAACCAGCCCATTTCTTGGCCCTTGGCCAATGCCGTGGGCGGCACGGGGCCGTCATCCAGTTTGCGCGGATCGACCACGGTGCCCCCGAGGCGCAAGCGGATGCCGGCGACAAGGACCGCGGCCACCGCGACCACAACGAGGAGCTGTCCGTCGGGTTCCAGTCGCAGGCGGATGATGGCGCGTTCGTTGCGGCAATAAACGCGGTCGATGCGTTGGAGGGTGGGGGGATTGACGTTCCAAACTTCCCCGGGCACGTGGCGGACGCTTTCCACGCGGACATCGTGCGGCGCATGGAAGCGGTGATACATGCCGGCGGTGAGCCGCAGCGTGGCGTAGACGCCGCCCTGCAAGGCGGCGGCGGTCGTTTTGTCGCGGAGAAGTTCGACCAGCGGGTAAGATGAGCCTTTGACCTGCAGCAATTCGTCGCCGCGGATGGCGCCGCAGGCCCCAGTGAGGGCGTCGCAAGGGCTGACCACGGTGCGGGGCGACGGATCGGCCGGACGTGCTCCCTCGCGCAATTCGCGCACAAAGCAGTCGTGGAGGCTGTCGAAGCGCGTTTTCTTCGCATCGGCCAGATCGACATCGCAGAAACGGCGCCACACCGCGATGGAGAGGTCGCGGACCAGCGGATGCCGCACCCGGCAGAACCATCCGGCCAAACGCGTGGCGGTGCGGCGAGGAAAGCCGTTGGTCAGGATGAAGTTGAGGCTTCCCTCACCGAGGAGCCCCGCGCTAAGTGATCGTATGGTCATGTCCGGCCCGGAACCGAAAAATACCCCGCCGAGCGATGATTGAGCAACCCGCGATGTGGGCGCTCCTCGCCGCGGGCGCCGTGCTGTCCGTTGCACTCCTGGCCAAAGCGGTGCGCCGCCTCCAGCTCTCGGCGGCCAAGCATCCGTCGCTGACCGGCCATGCCAAAATGTCGCGGCGGGTGGCGCGGTTGGTGCCTTATTACGAATTTACGGGGGAAAAGTTCTTCCGCTCGGACGGCGCTCCGCCGGAGGTGGCGGCGCGTCGCGAGGCCGCGTTCGCGCGGCTGGCGTCCGGCCAGCGCGAGCGATCGGCGGCCACCCAAGATCTGACGGCGGCGGCACGGGAAGGCATTTCCGACCTGCAATTCACCGACCGTTACCGCGTGCCGTTCCCTTACCGCCGGGTGGTCGGCGAGCACCTCCCGCCGGGTGCCTTCCTGCGTGGCGCGGCGGGGGTCATGCTGACCGACCTCGACGGAAACCGATACTACGATGTGGCGGGGTCCTACGGGGTGAACCTTTTCGGACACGATTTTTACCGCTCCTGCGTCGAACGGGGCTGGGAGCGGGTGCGCGAGGCCGGCACGGTGCTCGGCCCTTATCACCCGCTGGTCGCCTCCAATGTCGCGCGCCTGCGGGAAATCTCCGGCCTCGACGAAGTGTCCTTCCACATGTCCGGCACCGAGGCAGTCATGCAGGCCGTGCGCCTGGCCCGCTACCACACGCGGCGCACCCACCTCGTGCGTTTCTGCGGCGCTTACCACGGTTGGTGGGGCGACGTGCAACCCGGGGCGGGCAATCCTTCCACCGCCCGCGAGACCTACACCCTCTCCGAAATGTCCGGCCGCACCCTGCACGTCCTGCGCACCCGGCGCGACATCGCCTGCGTGCTGGTCAACCCGCTGCAGGCCCTCCATCCCAACGCGCCGGCGCCGACCGACGCCGCCCTGCTCTCCAACGGCCGCCGCGCCCATTTCGACCGCGGGGCTTACACCCGCTGGCTGCAGGCCCTGCGCGAGGTGTGCGACGCGCGCGGCATCGCCCTGATTTTCGACGAGGTGTTCCTCGGTTTCCGTCTCGCCCCGGGGGGCGCGCAGGAATATTTCGGCGTGCGGGCCGATCTGGTCACCTACGGCAAAACCCTGGGCGGCGGGCTGCCGGTCGGGGTGCTTTGCGGACGTCACGAATACATGCGCCGCTTCCGCGAGGACCGTCCGGCCGACATTTGTTTCGCCCGCGGCACCTTCAACTCGCACCCCGCGGTCATGGGGGCGATGGCCGAATTCCTCGACCGTTTGCATTCCCCGGCAATCCGCGCCCTCTACGACGGGCTCGACGAGCGGTGGAATGCGCGGGCCGCCCGGCTCAACGCTCTCCTCGCGGCGGACCGCCTGCCCGTCCGCGTGGCCAACATGTCGTCGGTCTGGACCGTCCTTTACAATGTTCCCTCCCGTTACAACTGGATGCTGCAATACTACCTCCGCGCACAGGGTCTGGCCCTGCCGTGGACCGGCACGGGGCGGCTCATCTTCAGCCTGGATTACAACGACAACGACTTCGACGAGGTGACCCGCCGCTTCGTCGCGGCGGCCGCGGCCATGCGCGACGACGGATGGTTTTGGGCCGAGCCGGGCCGTGCTCCGGTGCGCCGGCGTCTCTTGCGCGAGGCGCTCGGTGCCTGGTGGTCCGGAGGCCGGACTGCTCAGGAGACGCTGCCGCTGGGGACCGCTTCGCCGTCCTCCAGTTCGTCGTCGCCGGTCGCCGCCGCGCCCTGATCGCGCACGTGGTGCATCGGGTCGATGAGTTCGCCGCGCAGCAGGTAAATCGGCGACTTCCAGTAGAGCATGATGTCGTGGAAGGGATCGGTGATGATTTTGGCCGCCCAGGCCAGACCGGTCTGCACGTCGCGGATGAAAAATAGCTGCACCGTGCGGAAGAGGAGGCCACCGAGGCCGACGGCCAGCCAAAGGATGGCCGTGTTGTTGAGGTAACCCATCGTGTTCTGCGGCGCGGGCAGCAGACCGAAGAGGGTGGGGCTGAAATAAAGCAGGGCCGGCGAGACGGCCCATAGGGTCATGAGGACGATTTTGCGCTGCAGGTTGTAGCCGACCTTGATGTCTTCCTTGTGGTCGTGGGTCGCGTGGTTCACATCGTCATAGTCGCGCGGCTCGAAGAAAAAATGCCCGGCCTGACGGCTGGTCATCCCGACGATCCAGCCGAGGAGCACGGCCACGGCCGGTTGGGTCCAGACGAGCACGTAAGCGCAGACGAAACTCGAGGCGCTGAGCAGGTGGAGGGCCTGGTTGATGCGGCTGTGGTGGTAGTAACGGTGGTCGTCCCAGCGGAGCTGGTGGAGGGCGGCGAGGAATCCTTGTTTTTCGTTCATGGCGCGGATGGTTGGTGGTTCAGACTGCAGGAAGTTTGCGGAAGCGGAGGACGGAAAAGTGTCCGAGCGGCGGCATGGGGCGCCGTTCCGCCGTTTCTATGTCATGACGGCTGGAGGAGATCCAGCCCGAAAATCGCGACCAGGGAAATTCCGACCGCCAGCCCAGCCGGGCCGCCACGGGCTGCAGGATCCGCTCGAGGGTTCCGCGGGCGCCGCCGTCGGCCCCCACGCGGCTGAGCAGGATGATTTCGCCGCCGGGACGGAGGACGCGGGCGAATTCCTCCAGCGCGGCCTCCGGATGCGGCACGGTGTTGACCACACAGACCGCGGCCACCGCGTCGAAGGTCGCGTCGGGGAAATCGAGGTGCTCGGCATCCATCACTTCCAGCCGCTCGACGTGGTCGAGTCCGAGCTTCTCCACCTTGCGCCGCGCCTGCGCGAGCATCTCGGGGGAAAGATCCACCGCGGTGATGCGGCAATTTCGCGGGTAAAGGGGCAGGGAAATCCCCGTGCCCACGCCGACTTCGAGGACCTGCCCGCCGACCCGGCCGGTCGCCTCGGCCACGGCCTGCCGCCCGCGTTCGAAAACCGCGGTGAACACGGCATCGTAAAACGGCGCCCAGCGGCGGTAAATCATCTCCACCCCATGTTTGTCGTCGACCAGATGTGCCATAGTTCAGGGCACGCGGCGGGCGGTGCGGCAGGGTTGGTCCGGCGCGTTCATGCGGGCTCTTTAGACGGACGGCGCCCCGCTGTCCAGCCCCGTGCTTGCGGTCAGGAAGTCCGCCACCGCGCCACTCAGAGGAACCGGATCGGCGTGCATGCCCAGGTGCCCGCCCGGCAGCAGGACCAACCGCGCCTCGCGCCGCCCGTCCACAATCTCCGCGGCGCAGGCCCGCGGCACGACCCGGTCGGCCTCGTAGGCCGCACAAAGCACGGGATGGCGTCCATCGCGGTAGACCCGGCGGACATCCGTCGAAAGCACGGCACGGGCCCGCGCGGCGAGGGTGCGGGCGGAGACCCGCGTCCAGACCTCGGCCTTGGCCACCCGCAGCGGATCGCCGGACGGCCTCATCCACACCGGCACGCGCCGAACGGTGCGCACCAGCGCCACCACGGGAGGCACGACAAGGAAACGCCACCGCGCCAGCGTTTCGTCGGGCGCCCGCAGGAAGGTCGCCGAAAGGATGAGCCCCCGCACGAGGTGCGGATCGGAGGCCGCGAGCAGAACGGCCAGCGGTCCGCCGAACGACGAGCCCAACACCCAGCACGGACCGGCCGCAGCCGCGGCGGCCCGCACCGGACCGAGCAGTTCGTCATAAGAGTTTGCGTCCGCAGGGTAGCAGACAACCTGCGCGCGGACGGACGACGGGAGGGCGGCCATGAGCGGACGGAAAAAAACATCCGTTCCGTCCAGCCCGGGCAGAAGCAGCAAGGTGCGGACCGCATCCATGGCCGCGCAGCATACCCGCCGCCGTCCCCGTCGCCAACGTTGCCGGGGTCAGGACCCGGCTTGTCGCCCGACGCGCGGTGGGATAGGAGAACTGTTTTCCGTGAGCGTCATGTCCCATCCGCCCCGTCCATCGTCCTTTTTCGGCCGCGTCGACCAAGTCATGGTCGAAGAGCGTGCCGCCACCTTCACCAAGCGGAGCATCAAGGCGGAATCCAAGATGGCGGGGCTGCGCTTGGCCTTCTCCATGCTCGACCTGACCACGCTCGAAGGCCGCGACACACCGGGCAAGGTGATGACCCTTTGCCACAAAGCGATGCACCCGGCGCCCGAGCGTTACGGGGTCGGGCCAGTCGCGGCGGTCTGTGTTTACCCGAATCTCGTCCCCGCGGCCAAAGCGTTCCTGCGCGGCTCATCGGTCAAGGTCGCCGCGGTGGCCACCTACTTTCCCAGCGGTCAGTCGTCCTTGAAAACCAAGCTGGAAGACACGCGCGTGGCCCTCACGGCCGGGGCCGACGAGATCGACATGGTCATCGACCGCGCCGCGTTCCTGCGCGGCGAGTATGCCAAGGTGCATGACGAAATCGCCGCGGTGAAACAGCTCTGCGGTGACATTCATTTGAAAGTTATCCTCGAGACCGGCGAGCTGGTCACTTATGACAATGTCCGGGCGGCCAGCATGATCGCCATGCAGGCGGGTGGAGACTTCATCAAGACGTCGACGGGCAAGGTCAGTCCGGCCGCCACGCTCCCCGTCACCCTGGTCATGCTCGACGCGATCCGCGAATATTTCTTTGCCACCGGCATCCGCATCGGCATGAAGCCGGCCGGCGGTATCCGCACGGCCAAGCAAGCGTTGCACTATCTGGTGATGGTCAACGAAACTTTGGGGGACGACTGGCTGACCCCGGACATGTTCCGTCTCGGGGCCAGCACCCTGGCCAATGACATCCTCCTGCAAATCGCCAAGGGCGTCGACGGGCGCTATCAAAGCGGCGATTACTTTTCCCTGCCATGAGCAAGAAAACCAAAAAACTCACCACCGGGGTGGCCACCTTGGCCGCGCCGGCCTCGCATGCCGTGGTCGTTCCGGTGCGCGACCGCCACCTGCGTTTCAACGAGCGCTGGAACTACTCGCCCGCCCCCGAGGTCCACACCGACCTCAAAATCCAGCCGCGCTACGACCTCTTCATTGGCGGCAAATTCGTCAAGCCGACGTCCGGCAATTATTTCCCGTCGATCAATCCCGCCACCGAGAAGCAGCATTCCGAAATCGCGCTGGGGACGGCAGCCGACGTGGACAAGGCGGTCAAAGCCGCCCGCCGCGCTTACGAAAAAACCTGGGGCAAAATGTCCGGCCGCGAACGCGGCAAATACCTTTTCCGCATCGCCCGTCTTCTGCAGGAAAAGATGCGCGACCTGGCGGTCATTGAATCCCTCGACGGCGGCAAAACCATCCGCGAGAGCCGCAATATCGACCTTCCGCTCGTTGCCGCGCATTTCTTTTACCACGCAGGTTGGGCCGACAAGCTCGACTACGCGTTTCCCGGGAGGAAACCGCAACCGCTCGGCGTGGCCGGTCAGATCATTCCGTGGAATTTCCCGCTCCTCATGGCCGCGTGGAAACTCGCGCCCGCTTTGGCCTGCGGCAACACCTGTGTGCTCAAGCCGGCCGAAACGACCTCGGTGACCGCGATGCACTTGGCCGAAATCCTCGCCGAGGCCGATCTGCCCGAGGGCGTGGTCAATATCGTCACCGGTTTCGGCGACATTGGTGCGGCCATTGTCAATCATCCAGACATCGACAAACTCGCCTTCACCGGCTCGACCGAGGTGGGCAAGATCATCGCCAAGTCGGTGGCCGGCACGGGGAAAAGGCTGACCCTCGAGCTGGGCGGCAAGGCGGCCAACATCATTTGCGAAGATGCGCCGATCGACCAGGCCATCGAGGGCATCATCCAGGGCATCTATTTCAACCAAGGCCACGTCTGCTGCGCTGGCTCGCGTCTTTTCGTCCAGGAAGGCATCGTCGAACCGGTCATCCGCCGCCTGCGTGACCGGATCGGTACGCTGCGGGTGGGCGACCCGCTGGACAAGAACACCGACATCGGGGCGATCAATAGCCGCGAGCAGCTCGAAAAAATCAAGGAGATGGTGGCCAGCGGCAAAAAAGAGGGTGCCGAGTTGTTCCAGCCTGCGTGCAAGCTTCCCGCCAAGGGTTTTTTCTACGCGCCGAGCTTCTTCACCGGAGTGACCGATTCGCACCGGATTGCGCAGGAGGAAATTTTCGGCCCCGTTCTGAGTGTCATGACCTTCCGCACTCCGGAAGAAGCTCTCGAGCGGGCCAACAACACGCCTTACGGGTTGAGTGCCGGGATCTGGACGGACAAAGGAAGCAAAGTTTTCAAGTTGGCCACGCAACTCCGCGCCGGCGTCGTCTGGGCCGAGACTTACAACAAGTTCGATCCCGCTAGTCCGTTTGGCGGCTACAAAGAAAGCGGCTTCGGCCGCGAGGGTGGCAAGCAGGGATTGTTGTCTTATTTGCAGCTCGAGTGATGTCGGACGGCACAAAACGTAATCGTGAGTTGCGCTCAAAATCCCCGATGTTGACAAAAGCTATGTTGATCAAGGTTTCATCGTCAATTAGTCAGGTGCTGCTGCCAAGCTGGCACCGACCGCGCACTGCGAGGATTCGGGCCGGGGAAGACAAGGAGCCTGCCGCCCGCCCGGAGAGCCAGGCGCCCTCTATCTTTCCGCCGGCGAAACTTTCTCCGGCGAGGATGAGGGGGGCGGGGCGATCGAAAGAAAGTGCTGGCGAGCCCTCTGGCGGATGGGCGGGCATGGCGTAGCGCCAGCGTTGGAGAAAAACGGATTCAGGTAGCCGCAGATCCTCGCCGCTCATTTCGGAGGCGCGGGCCAATAGAGCCTCGCGGATTTCATCCTCGGACTCCCCGTATTGGGCGCGGCTGAAGGTCGGGGCGGCGTGCACCATAATAATGGTGCGATCGTGATGCAGGTCGGGCCGTTTCGAGGTGTCATGGCCGATCCACGAAATCGTAGCGTCACGGGACTGGATGCCGTGCCACGGGATGCTGCGGCGCGGGAACTGTGCGGCCAAGGCCAAGCAAGGCTCCATCGCGATCCCGCGCAGAAAATCCGCGGCCTCCGGCGCCGCCTCGGCCAAGAGGTCCGCGCCCTGCGGAGGCGGAGAGGTCACGATCAACCGGTGGGTGCGGAATGATTTGCCGTCTTCGCAGGTCAGAGTCCACAGGCGGCCCTGGCAGCGGACGCTGGTGACCTTACTTTGCCGCTCGATGGTTATCCCATCCGCCTCGGCCAGCGCGGATCCCAGAGCCGACATGCCCGTCCGGCAAGCATAACGCGGGTGGTGGTCCGCTTCCGGTGGCAACAAAGCCTCTTCGCGGTATTGGTGGAGGCCGCGGCACCACTGGTGACAGATCCCCTCTGCTATCCATGCGGCGACCTGAGCGCGGAAGGCGTCGGACCTTGCGGTAAAAAACTGGGCCCCATGATCGACCGGCAGACTCTCCCAGCGCCGGGTGGCCGCGCGGCCACCGAGACCACGGCTTTTTTCCAGAACGAGAACCTGGTGACCTCCGCGACGCAAGGTGCCGGCGGCGGACAACCCGGACATTCCTGCGCCGAGGACGATGTTGTCATGAATCATTGGGATAAAGTTTAGGCCAAGCCGACTTCTTCCGGCGAGGCGGGAACGAGGATGTAGCCGGTGCTCTCTTCCCCATAAAGCCTGAGCGGGCGGCCGGAGGCGGCCATGGTTGCGGCAAGGGCACAGAGGGCGGCATCAATCCAATCGATGTTGACCAGGCATGCCGCGTACCCGCCGTGGCGACGGAGCAAAGCAAGGCGTTGCGCCTTTTTTTTGGCGGACGCCGCATTTCCGCCCCGCAAATGCCACGTGATGGCATGGGGAAAAGTTTCGAAACAACACGCGGCGTCCCCGCTTGGAGTGCCGCGGCAGAGGGGGTGTGTTGGCTGGAGGCGGCGGAAGAGTTCTGCTCCGCGGAGCATCCACTCGTAGTAGTCTTTCGGATGCGCAACGGCGGCGCGACGCGTCGGGGTGAGGAAGCAGCGGATGCCCTGCGCGAGGAGTTCGCGCTCGGCGGGACGGGCACCGTCACCCGTGCTCCAGCGGCAGGGGGCATCGATGGCCACCAGGCGTGCGCCGATTTCCTCGCGGCACCAGCCGGCCAATTGCTCCGCGCAACTGGTCTGACGGCGGGCCAAGAAGACCCCGTCTTCGAGGGCCACGGCATGAAAACCTTTGCGGCTTCCGCCCACATCAATACCGACCACGCGGTGCGTCGCTTTGCGCTGAGCCATCAGAGCAGATTAGCCCGCCCATGCCGCAAGTTGAAGCATGAGGGCGCTGAGGCTCGGAAAGGAGAGGGAGCAACTTAGCCCGGCGGTCAGTCGCCATCGTAAGCGGCAAGGGAGGTCGTGGCTTTGGTGCTTTTCATTCTCGGGCGCGAGCGGGGCCGCCTGATCCGGGCAGCGCGGCGTCGGCTTGTTCGTTGACGCGGCGCGTTTGCGCAGTGAGGAGGTAAGAATCGTAGCGCGGACGGATGAACTTCCACTCCCACCAACGCTCCAGACCGCTGGCGCGCTCGATGGTATCGTGCCAATTGTTGAGGATCCACCATTCCCCGCCTTCGGGTACGGCGAGGACGGAATGGGTCGAGCGCCCGTAGTCTTCCGGCACGGTGGCTGTGGCTACAAAGCTGCGGCTGGCACTGAAACCGGCTTGGGTCAGGCGATGCTTCTTGGTCAGGGCATAATCCTCGCAGTCCGCGTAGCGCGCCGGAGGCAGCGGAGCGAGGACCGGACGGTGGATGGGTGGTTCGGTCACGGGCACATCCGGCAGACCGTAATTCCGCACATCGGAAAGATAATGAAGGTCGCGGTTCACCGAGTTGTTGACCCGATGGAGCAGGGCGTGTTCCGCCGACGTGAGGCGGGGGAAAACAGCGGTCCGGAGATGGCGGTGTTGCCGTTCGTTGAGCATGCCGCGGAAGTTGGTCGATGCACCGCGCGGTTCGCGGTAAGGGGCGGCCACGGCCGATTTATCCGGTCCGAGACATGCCGCGAGCATAAAGGCCCCCGCAGCGGCCAGCCAACAGACGTAAGGTTTCATCACCTCCAAACGTGACAGTCGCCGGGGGGTGCCAACATGGGGCCATGACCCATCGGCGATTGCCCTTCCCCCCCCGCCCGCGGCATACGGGCAGAAGACCCCATATCGCAAGTGGATGAGCGCGCTATGGTGATCGCTGTCGCAAAGACACATCATTATGAAAACACACAAACTTCCCTTGATCGCCTTGGCCGGTGTTTGCACCGCGGGCATCGCCTTCTCCGAATTGACTGTCGCGCAGGATGCGCCGGTGCCACCGCATTCCGCGGACATCGTGGCCGTGGCCTCGGGTGATCCCGATTTCGCCACTTTGGTCGCCGCATTGAGCGCGGCGGATTTGGTCACGGTCCTGCAAGGCAAGGGTCCGTTCACCGTCTTCGCTCCGAATAATGCCGCCTTCGCCAAGCTTCCCCCGGGAACGCTCGACGATCTGCTCAAGCCGGAGAACAAAAAGAAATTGGCCGGCATCCTCAAGAATCACGTGACCTCGGGCAAGATCACGGCGGCCGGACTGCAAGACGGGTCGATCAAAATGCTCGGTGGCGAAAAAGTCGAAGTGGCCAAGGAGAATGGCCGCGTCGGATTCGGCGGCGCCAAGGTCCTGCGGGCGGATATCCCGGCATCGAACGGCGTGATCCACGTCATCGACACAGTGGTCCTGCCCGACTGAATTTGTGCATGGGCGCGCGGTTAACTTGCATTCGCAAGCCAAGCCGCGTTTGCACAGGGCCATCCTGCGGTGGGGCAGGATGGCCCAACTTTTTTACGGGGGTCGGATGGGGGGCAAACCCCATTACCATTGCCCGCGGGAGGGTGTCATCCTGGGCCCATGAAGATATTCCTCCGAACTGCGGCTCTGGCCCTTGCAGCATTTTTCCCGCTCGCCGCCTGCACAACGATTCCATCCGACGGCGCAGCGGTGCAATGCGAGGCTTGCGACACATTGTGGATCCAGCTTCTACCCGCGAGCGGGGCGCCGGGTATTTACCGCCTCAACCATGAGAAGCGTTGGCAGGCCTGCGCGGACTGCGAGAAGCGGGCCATGGCCTATTTCGGCGGCGCGCGTCTGCCGGAGTGTTGTGCAAAGTGCGGCGGGAAATTGTCCGTGCAACCGGTCAAGGTGACGCGCTAAGGCGCCGGCGAATTGGCTTCAGATAAGCAAGGTCCCTGCTCGGCTCGGATTTTCCACGATGCACGGCCGTGCGGTCTTGCGTTGACGGGTCAAGCCCGGGCCCTGCGATGGGTTCGAACCCTCGTGGCATTTCACCCGATGGCGAGGGGCGCGTGATGCGGAGAAAGTGGCGGTGAAACTTCCAACAAACCATGAATACCTTCCGCTACCTCGTCGCCTTGTTACTTGTCACCCTTGTTCCGGCCGTTTTGCTTTACTGGCTGTTGTTGCATGCCTTGCTGCCGGTGTGGCGGAAGCTCGGAATTTCCGCATCGCAATACTTGCTCTGGGCCGCGGTGATCGCGATGGCCTTCTTCCTCACCGTGTGGCGGGAACCGCTCCTGGGGAGGGAATACGGATTTCAACCAATGCTGGTCGCGGTCGGGGTCGTGTTTCTGTCCGGGGCCATCGTGTCGCGTCTGCAGATCGAAAGGTTTCTGCCGTGGCGGACGCAGTTGGGGTTGCCGGAGATCGATCCGCAGCATTACAGGCAGAAGCTCGTTACGGCAGGGCCGTATGCCCACACGCGTCATCCGCGCTACATTCAAGTCTCGCTCGCCCTCGCCGGTTGGGTGTTGGTGGCCAATTATCCGGCCGGCTATTTTGCCGCCTTGCTCTGGATCCCGCTCCTGCTCGTGATTGTACGGCTCGAGGAAACGGAGTTGCACCGCCGCTTCGGTCTGGAATACGGCCTCTACTGCGAACGGGTGGCCCGCTTCTGGCCGCACCCTCACGCCGCGAATCATCGCGTCAAAGCCTGAGTGGCACGTTACCCGGAGGAGAATCTATGAATAACCACACATCGGCCTTGGCCAATCTGTTGCAATGCCATGATGGCATCGGAAGGGGTGGGCTGTCGTCCATTCTGGAAATCATCGAGGGTGAGATCGGACTGCCGCTGCCGGCGCGGAAGTTCCGGTGCGAGTTTGTTCCCACCGCCACGCGTTGGGATGGCCCGGCGCGCACGGTGCATCTTTACGAGATCAGTTCGAGCGAGGCCTTTCCCGACGGGACTTTCGAAGCGATCCGCGACTTCGCCGAGCGCCTGCATGACGGGTGCGGTTGCTTCACCGCGATGTGGGTGGCCGATGGCGACGGGCATGATCCGATGAAGGTGTGGGATGTGCGGGACGAACTGATCTGGGTGAGGTGAGAGCGGAAAAGATACCCGTATGCGAATGCGGTCGTCGCGGTGGCCTGTCGGGCTTGCCGGAACGCGACTCACCCGCGGCGGCGTGAGGCTGGCGCTTACAAATTTCCCGGGACGAGGGGGTGACTGGCCAGGGTGAGGCGGCGGGCGCGTTGGCGCAGGTAGGTGCGGGCGCGGCGGGCGCGGGCCATGACGATCTCGGGAGTGTCGCCGCCGGCGAGTTCGAGGATGAGCGCGCCGGTGAAATGAACGGTGGCCAATTCTTTGAGCAGGGTGGTCCAGTCGATCCGGCCATCGCCGGGCGGGAGGTGGTCGTCGCCATGGCCTTTGTTGTCGTGGACATGGAGCAACCGCAGATAGGGGGCCATTTTGTAAACCAGCGGGTAAAGATCGCCGGCGAGGTTGGCGTGGCCGGTGTCGAGGCAGGCGCCGACGCGGTTGCCTTTGAGCGAGGTGAGGATCCAGAGCAGGTCGGAGGATTGTCCGAAGAGCAGGTGCGGCAACTTGTTTTCCAGCACGCACTCGATCCCGAGTTCGCCGCAACGCAAGGCCACGCGGTCGAGCACGGCGCAGACGTTTTCGATGCGCAGCAGGCGCTCGTCGCGGGAGGGAATGTCGGCGTTCTCCGGTCCGGGGTGGATGACGAAATAGTGCACGCCGATGAGCGAGGCTGCCTCGACCGCGCGGAGGATCTCGGCCAACGCGTATTCCCGCTGCGGAAGGTCGAGGGAGGAAATATCGATGTCCGCCCCGAAGGGTGCGTGGAAGGAATACGCTTCCATGCCGAGGTTATCGATGATCAGGGCTGCCTCCTGCACGGCCTGACGGTTGCGGTAGTCGAGGTGTTCGGGGGAAAAGACGACCTCGACCATGCTGAAGCCGCTCTGCCGGATGGTTTCGAGGCAGTCGGCCAGCGGCGTGCGGTAGAAGCAGCCGGTGGAAAGTCCGATGGGCCAGTTGTTCATACCTCAAGAGCTTCGGCCGGTGCGGGCGGACGCCAGAAAGCGTGCGGCGGGACGGCGGCCTCGCGGATTTCCGCCGCCTCGGTGTCGACGCTGGTTTGTTCCCCGGCGAAAATACGGGTGTAGTAGTCGGCCCGCAGGGCCGGCGAGTAATCTTTCCATTCGTCGCCCCAGCCGTAGTCGCGTTCGAACTTGGAGCGGATGAGCCCGGCGATATGCCGCGGATGCCAACCTCTTTCGAGCAGGGCCTCGGTGACGCGCTTCATGCCGACCGGACGCAGGAGGAGATCGTTTGGATGGCGCAAAGCCTCCCGCGCACCGGCCGGCAAATGGTCGAGCGGCGTATGATCGTAGGTCTCCGCCCAGCGGCGGGGATCGTCGTGATGAGCCGCGTGAAAGTGGTCGTGAAATTTGCGGAGGTCGGACCCGAGGTAATGATGCAGCAAATGTTCGGTCCCGTTGGTCTGGTCGGGGATGAGCGCCGAGGAGTCGCGGGCCAGGTCGGCGGCCAACCGCGGATCGCGCATCGCGGCCATCCCGTGCCGCAAGTCGGCGACGTCGAGGGTGACAAAAATGATCGGGCCGATGCGCGGCAGGTTGGCTTGTCCCACCGCGTAGGGCTGCTGCCATGGCTTGAGGTATCCGCTGTAGGGAACGCGGATGGTGCGCATGGGGAGGGGATCCGCGTATTCCGAAAGATCGAGGGAGATCATTTCGCGTCCGCATCCGGAGGGTCCGACCTCGACGGCGGTCATGGCCATGGGGATGACGGTCTCGTGGGCGGCGAGATTGATCACCAACCGTGCGACGAACTCCATGAGGAGCCCGAGTCCGGCAAAAGCGCATGTGATCGACGGGGCATCGAGTCCGTCCCGCCGCCTGACGAGCAGCGAGTCATGCAGTTGCGTGCTGCGGCCGGCATCGGCCAATCGGGCAAACACCTTCGAGGCGCGATGGATGCGCCAGACGAAATGGTGACCGCGTCCGCTCAAGATATGCAGGGCCTCGATGCCGTAATGCCCGAGCATGCGTTTGACCGCCGCCTCGAGCGGTTCCTGCAGGGCAAAGGCCCGCGCCGGGTCAAGGTAAGCCTCGGCGGGAAAATCGAAGTTCACATACTCGATGTCGAGGTGCGCGATGAGCGAATCGCGGTCGGCGAGCGAACGGCAGATGTCGCGTCCGGCTTCGAGTTGAGCCGCCAATTCCCACGGCAGCAGCGGCGTGCGCGTGGCGGCGGTTGGCGTGTCGGCCGTGATGTATTCCGCGGTGAAGTCGCCCGCTTCGTCGGCGCCGAGGAACTCAAGCATGCGGGCCCGGACGGCAGGTTGTCGGTAGTAATTGCGAAGGGTATCGAGAATGTCAGCCACGACATAAGCAAACAGTCCCGATGCCGGGGGTGAAATGGGGTGATAAACCTAGCAAGGGCGTTGAGAGTTTATGGTTGATGGTTGAGAGGTTGAAAGCCAACGACTGGTCGCTCCAGGCGACGTCACCCCAAGAATGAGGCAATCCGATGATGTCAATCGTTCAAGCGCAGTCCCGCAACGCTCATCCTTCAACTTTCAACTACGGCTTTAGGATAATTCCAGGGGATGAAGACCGACAACGCGAAGAGTTGTTCTGGACTGATTCGCTTTCCGGCGAGCGACTTGTGGGTGCTCTGCTTTAGCGACGGAAAGTGCGGCCTCGGCGGCGGGGAAGGCTGGGGCGGCCGTCGAGGCGGGGTTCCGGTTTGGGACGGCGGGGAGCGGCGTCGTCGCCTTGCTTGGGCACGTTTTTTCCCTCGAGATGCAGGCGGTCGATTTTCTGGCCGATGAACCGCTCGATCGCGGCGAGCTTTTTCAATTCGTCATGCGCGACGAGGGTGAAGGCGTCGCCGCTGCGCTGGGCGCGGCCGGTGCGGCCGATGCGGTGGACGTAATCCTCGGGGTGCTGGGGGATATCGTAGTTGATGACGTGGCTGACCCCGGCCACGTCGATGCCGCGGGCGGCAATGTCGGTGGCCACCATCACGCCGTAGCGTCCGGACTTGAAACCTTCGAGGGCTTCGATGCGCTGGTTCTGGGAGCGGTTGGCGTGGAGGACGGCGACCGAGTGGTTGCTGGCGCGCAGGCGCTTGGCAATGCGGTCGGCCCCGTGTTTGGTCCGGGAAAAGATAAGCACGCTGTTATACTCCGTCGCCTCGAGGAGGGCGAGGAGGAGGCCGTATTTGCCGCCTTGATCGGTGACATAGACACCGTGTTTGACCGTCGAGGTGACCGAGCGGGAGGCGCCAATTTCGATGCGCACCGGATCGCGCAAGGCCCAGGCGGCGAGCTGGGCGATTTCCGGGGGCAGGGTGGCGGAGAAGAAAAGTGTCTGCCGGTCCTTGGGGCATTTGGCGATGATGCGCTTCATCGGCTGGAGAAAGCCGACATCGAGCATGCGGTCGACTTCGTCGAGCACGAGCACTTCGATCTGATCGAGCTTGAGGGTGCCCTGCTGCAAGTGGTCCTCGAGGCGCCCGGGTGTGGCCACCAGCACGTCGAGGCCTTCGCGCAGTGCGGAGCGTTGTTTGCCGTAGCCCACCCCACCGAAAACCGAACCGATTTTGAGGTCGGTGAACCGGGCGAGGTCGCGCATGGCGGTTTCCACCTGCATGGCCAGCTCGCGGGTCGGCTCGAGCACGAGGCAGCGGAGTTTGCCATGCTGGCCGAGTCTTTGCAGGATGGGCAGGGCGAACGCGGCGGTTTTGCCCGTCCCGGTCTGGGCGGACGCGGTGACATCCCGGCCTTCGAGGGCCGGCGGGATCGCCCGGAGTTGGACCGGGGTAGGTTCCCCGTAGCCCATGGCTTGGACGCCTTCGAGAAGTGGCTTGGACAATCCAAGCTTGGTGAACGGCATGTGAACGGCAAAGGGTCGGGCGGCGCGCGAGGTTTGTCAATGCAGGGTCCGGTGCCCCTGCTTGCCTCGTCCGGGGCGGGCGCTAAACTCCAGTCCGCATGTTGATTAAGCTTTCCCTCGCTGGTGCCGCGCTGATCGCGGCAGTTCTTCCCCTATCTGCGGCGGAGCCCATCCGCATCGGGGCGATTTATTGCGACTCGGGCGAGCTTGCCCCGCTCGACGGGCCCTCACTCGCCGGCGCGCGCACGGCGGTGGCGCTGGCCAATCAGTCCGGCGGGATCGACGGACGGAAGATCGAACTGGTTCATCTTCCCACGGGGAGCAGTGGGGAGGCGGTCGCGGCTTCGGTGCGGACCATTCTGGCAAAGTATCCCGACGTGGCGGGGTTTGTCGGATTGTCGGATTCCGGAATGGCCCTCGCGGCGGGCCGGGAAGCGCGCCGCGCGAAAAAAGTTTTCATCACCTCCGGCGCAACCTCGCCGTTGTTGCCCCGGCAGGTTGGTCCCGGTTTTTTTCTGGCCTGCTTCGGCGACAATGTGCAGGCCGCCGCCGCGGCGGAGTGGTTGTTGCGGAGCAAAGGCGCGCGTCGGGTGGCTCTGGTCTATGACCCGCGCCGTATTTACACGCGACTGCTCCAGGGCTACTTCGCCGAGGCGTTCGAGCAGGGCGGGGGCCGGATCACAGATCGTGTAGCCATTCGTCCGGGTGCCGAGTGGGATCTTCCGCGCGGTCTGGCCGCCAACGATGCGGTATTCCTTTCGGTGGAAACGGCGTCCGATGCCCAGACCGTGATCGCCAAGCTCCGCGCCGCGGGATTCCGAGGTCCGGTGGTCGGCGGCGACGGCTATGACAATCCGGCGGCTTGGCGCGGCAATGCGCTGTCGCGCGATGTCTATTTCACCACCCACGCTTTTCCTGCGGTGGGGCGAGGGGCGGCCGGACCGGCCGCTGTCTCCGATTTTCGCCGGGCCTATCGTGGAGGGGTGCCCGGGGCGTTTTCCGGGCTGGGCTACGACGCCACGCGTTTGCTCATCGCTGCCCTGCCGGCCGGGGAGGGCAAGTTGGCCGGCAAGGTGCAGAATGGTCCGCTGCTGGCAGGGGTGACGGGACAGATCGCCTATGCGCCAGGTGACCGCGTGCCGGCCAAGCCGGTGGCCATTTATGACGCGGCGCGTCCGGACCGTGCCATGTTACAACTGACCCCGGCAGTTGTTCCTGCGCCCTGAGGCCTTTGCCGTCTGATTGTCGGTCGCGTGCGCGGCGGAAAGCGAACGACCCCGGGTCGCCCCGGGGCCGTGCCCATGGCCTGTGTCTTCGTTGGTTCAGGGAGCTTTGCTCAGGTAGATGAGGGTCCAGGCGGAGGGTGCACAGCCTTCGCTGGTCATCTCATGCCATGAGAGGTTGAGATGGTCGCAGAGGGTCGAGAGTGAGGAGTAGGTGTGGCCGGCGGGCAAGGCTGCGCCGCCGAGTGCACCTTCCGCGGCAGCAAGGATTTTCCGGACGGTGAGACCGTGCAGGGTATCACCCGGATTCCGGTAATAGAGGTTGCCGAGGCCTGCGGGTGTGACGCCCGCATCGCTCAGCGCGATGTTCAGCTTCAAGGCGAGAGCCTGGCCGCCGAAGATGCCCGCCGACGAACTGTTCGGGTCCAGCAGGTCGAAGGTGAGGCGTCCGGGTGTCCCGCCGGCCGGCAAATAGTCCTGCACCGCGAGGGCAGAGGAGAATGTCATGGAGTAGCCGATGCTGCCGCTCATGCCCACTTCAAGGCCGTCCGGGAAGAGGGTGGCGAAATGGCTGGCGAGCAAATAGAACGGCGCGCCTTGGCCGCCCAGTCCGCCTTGACTGAAGGTGCAAAAGTCGCCCGGTTCGAAGCCCGGCGGGTTCTCGATGTTCGCGGTGGCGGTGGCCGAGAGACTGAGGGACGGGCAGCAATTGAACAGATAGTAAACCGGTTGTTGCACGGGCCATCCGGTGATCGGATCGCTCGTGGTCTGGTAGCCGACAAGCAGGGCGACTTCGGAGCCTTCCGCGGCCAGGGTTGCGGTATTGGAAATGGTGCCACCGCTGGCGCCGCCATCCACTCCGGTCGCGGTGACGGTGACGCTGCTTGTCGCGGTGATCGGTCCGGTCGGCAGTTGGTCGATGTGCACATCGCCGAAGGCAACGGAGCCGGTCGCCGAGACGCCGGTGTCGTTGAGCGTGACTTCGCCGTGGCAGGCTTCGAAAGCGGGAATGTTTTCCGTGACGCGGGTCGGGACGCTGCGGACCCAAGATTCGTCGCTGTCGATGGACCCGTTGCCGTTGATATCGATGTTGGGCGCGCTGGCCCCGCTGTTGCCGCGCGAACCGGCATGACCGAAGCTGACGATCACCTCGGCGCGAAGCGGCTGGCCCTCGCCGAGGTCAAGGAGCGACGCATCGAAGTTCGCCTTGAAGACAAGGTTGACGCTCTGGCCGGGCGCGATGGTCTGCTGGGGAGTGATGGCCCAGATGTCGTTGGCATCGACGTCGAGCAGTTGGAGCGGACCGGAGATGGCGTTTTCGGTGAAGGTGCCGCGTGAGCCGATAAAGGTGTAGACGCCGCCGCTGTGGGTGGGGACTTCGGCCGAGGCCTTGGCCGCGATGTTGGCCGTGGTCGCCGCGTCGCCGTTGGTCGCGTCGGCCACAACCGCCGAGAGGGAGGCCCAGATCAGCTTCGGTTTGGATGGCGTCCCGATATCGCGGGTGCGTTGCAGATTGACCACGATGTTGCCGATGGTGGCGTCGGCTGAGCCGCCGTTCTTCACCGAGATGTAGCCGCCGACCATCAGCCGATTCCCGCTGATCGTGCCCTTGGTTGCGGTGACGGTCCAAGTCACGGTCTGGTTGCCCTTTGGTCCGGTGACGCTGCTCACCGACTTGTTCAATGACCACGAGGTGATGTTGCCGAAGCAGAGGGCGATGTCGCTCTGGTCGATCGAGAGGCTGGCTTGCTGGGCGCGGGCTGTGTGGGGGGAGAGAAGAGTGCCTACGGAGAGCGAAAGCGCGAGGGCGCGGGTGAGGATGTGTCGAATGTTTTTCATGGAAGCGGGTGTGATTGTCTTGGGTTGGTTTTCTTGCACCCCCAGCAAAACGCAGTCCGCCCGCTCCGAATATGGGGCGTAAATCCGTGGGGTTTTGCCCCATACCGTGATGGGGCGCCCTCGCTTGCCGTGCCGGCCCGGTGGGGCTTAATCTACCGGTGGATGAGAACACCATTTGTTCCGGAGCACCTCCGGTCCCGCTTGGTGCCATCGGCGGACGGGGTTCCCGGCCGCTACAAAGTGCGGCTGCCGCACGGTCACACCGTTTACGAGGTCATGGTCGATGACGCGGGTCAGGTCAGGCAAGTCGATGGACGCATGGTGCAGGTCAACGCGGACCTTGGTTTCCGGATGGAAGATGCGCAGGATATCGAGAGTTACTAAGGTCATCATGATTCCCTTCCCCGAGCCCCTTCATCCTGCGGTTGTTCATTTTCCCATCGCTCTGCTTTTGTTGGGCGCGGGGGTGGCTGTCCTGTCGGTGTTTATCCGCCGTTGGCATCTGCCGCTTTTTGCCGCGGTCCTGCTTGCCTTGGGCGCGATCGGCGCGGTGGCGGCAACGGTGACCGGCGAGGAGGAGGAAGAAAAAGTGGAGCACGCCATACCGTCGGCCGAGCCGGTGCTGGAGGAACATGCCACTTGGGGCGAGCGCGCGCGCAATGCGGGAATCCTTGCCGCGGCCCTGGCCATCGTCGCGGTCATCGTGGCGCGCAAACCGGTCGGCGGACGCGCGGCCTCGGTCGTCACGGCCGCCGTGGCTTTGGTCGCCGGCTACTGCGTGGCCCAAGCCGGGCACTATGGTGGCGAGCTGGTCTACCGCCATGGGGCCGGAGTCCGGATGAGTGGACCGGGGGAAGCGCCGGCAAGCATCATGTCACCGGCTGCGGTCGGTCAGGACAAGCACGCGGAAGAAAGCAAGGAGGACTAGCGGGGTCAGCCTCCGGCTTGGCGGACGCAGCTTAAGGCGGCAGGTCGGAGATGTTTTTGTCGATAAGGCCCAACTTGTGCGGGTCGGGAGGGTGACCGAAGTATTGCGCCGAGAGTCAGACGGCTTCGGAGGGCTAACCGGGTGCGACAGGGGGATGAAACGGGTGGAAGGCGCAGAGGAGTGTGAGGGGGTTCTCCCCCGATTGAAGGCTGGTGTTTAAGTTGACCGTGCGCGCCGCTGTCAAGCGGGCGCGCACGGTCGGGGTTTGGTTTGCGCCAAGAGTGGAACTCAGGAGACCGGAATTTCGACCGCTTTGGTCTGGATCTCCGGGGCCTTGGGCAGATGGACGTGCAAGGTGCCGTTTTTGAACTCGGCTTTGACTTTGTCCGTCTTCGCGCCCTCGGGGAGGACAAAGGAGCGTTCGAAGCTGCCGTAGGACCGCTCGATGCGGTGGTAGCGGCGGCTTTTCTCTTCCTTCTCGAATTTGCGTTCGCCGGTGATGCGGATGGTGCCGTCCTCCACGGTGACGTGGACATCTTCTTTCCTCACCTCGGGCAGGTCGGCCTTGATGGTGAATTCCTTGTCGTCCTCGGACACGTCGACCAGGGGGCTCCATTCGGAGGCGGTGATCGGCTCTTCGCCGACCCACGGAACGAGGGAGCGGCCGAAGAGACGGTCCATGCGGTTGCGTGCGGTGTCCATTTCGCGGACGGGGTTCCAAGTAGTGAGTATGCTCATGATGTTGGTTTTTCTGGTGCGGTGATTTAGGTGCCGCACGTGGCATCCACCGTCGATGCCACGCGCGGGTCCGGTCGGCTTGTTTGTGAGCGGCGTTCCGGCATGGGGGAATTGAAGCGCGAGCGCTCCGGCTTGCCTATGGGGTCTTCGGCCCAAGGAAAAAAGAGGAGAGAGGGCCACGGACCAAACAAGATAGGGGAGGACTTGGAATCGCGGCGGGTCAGCCGCTACGAGGGAGAATCTGGCTGGTCCTTTTATTCCCGCGCATACCGGCCGAGGAGTTCGGCTTGGGCCAAGATGTGACCTTTGATCGCGTCGTCGAGGATTGGTCGGTCGGCGGTGGCGGGAAGATCGAGCTTGGTGTCGAGAGCGTAGAGACGGAAATAGTAGCGATGGGTGCCGCGCGGGGGACTGGGGCCGACATACTTGGCCATGCCGGCGTCGTTGTGTCCGACTATGGCGCCGCGGGGCACGGAATTTTCGGGAATACTCTTGGTCTCGGGTTTGATGTTCCAGAGCAGCCAATGATTCCATCGGCCCATGGGGACGTCCGGATCATCAACAATGAGGGCGAGGCTCTTGGTTCCGCTTGGCACGCCGCTGATGGCGAGAGGGGGATTGACGTTTTTCCCGTCTGCGGTGAAGCGCGCGGGGATTGGCTGGGTGGCGCGGAAGGATTTCGTGGTGATCTTCATTTCGTCGCCTCGACCATGCCTTTGGCGGGTGGTCCGAGCTATGGGGATTAGCACCCACGAGGGACAGACAAGCCGCCGCTGGGCGGAGGTGCTCCGTCCGGAGACTGCGTGGTTTGTCATGCCTGTCCTTGGCTCAAGAGTTTTTCGGGGATGCCGTCGGGCCAGGTCAGGTGCCAATGGCGGTGGGGGCCGTTGGAGAGTTGGGTGCCGAGGGGTTGGCTGCGGCGGTTGATGAAGTCGGCGAGGCGCGCGCGCTCCTTGCGCTCAATGTAGCGGAGACGGAAGCGTTGCAGCCGGAAGGGAAGGACTTCGAGGTCGCACAGTTTGCCGTCGTCCTCGAGGGTGACGGCGTAGAGGCAGGCGAGATCGCTGCGGCCGGGTTCAGTTTTGGAGATGCCTTCGTAGTCGTTGATCAGGTCACCGCAGCCGTAAAGGATGAGTTTGCCTTGGTGGACTTCGGCCGGGAGCGGGTGGTGCGAGGAGTGGCCGTGCACGATGTCGGCGGCCCCGGCTCCGATGAAGCGATGGGCGATGCGGCGGTGTTGGGCGGGCACGGCTCCGACCCAGTTGGCGCCCCAGTGGATGGAGACAACCACGTGGTCGCCCGGACGACGTTGCGCAAGAACGTGGTCGACCGCACCGGCGAGAGCGAGGTCGTCGGGCGACAGCATATTGATCCCCGGACTATGGTTTGCCTCCCATGCGGTGGGGGCACCGCAGTCGTAGGTGGCGAAGGCGAAAACAAGGAGGCGTCGACCATCGGACAGCGGCACGATGGCGGGTGCGGCTGCTTCGATATGATTGCGTCCGGCGCCGGCCGTGGCCACACCGGCGTGGCGCAGGGTGGAGAGCGTGTCGCTGAAGCCCTCCTCGCCGTAGTCGAGCACGTGGTTGTTGGCCAAGGCGCAGACATCGACGCGGGCTGTGGCAAGGCAAGCGATATGATCGGGATGCATGCGGTAATGAATGTCCTTGTGCCGCCAGGGACTTCCGCCTGCCGTAACGGCGGTCTCGAGATTGATCACGGTGCAATCCGGCGCGAAGCGGTCGATTTCGGCCAACGCATCGCCCCAAATGTAGTCGGGGGTGACGGCCGAGGGGATGGGGCCATTCGTGCGCTCGGCGAGGCGCACGTAGTCACGGGCGTCGTGTATGGAAGGCTCGGAAAGCTGCGGTTCGCAAGGATGCGGCATGACTTGGTCGATGCCGCGGCCGATCATGACATCGCCGGCGAGGAGGAGTTTGGTCTGCATGCGGGCCCGCCAATGTGGGGCGCTGCGCGTTCCGATGGTATGGGGTCTTTGGCCCAGAGGCAGACCAAGACTTCCGGCCTTGAGAGGAAGGCGTGCGGCCCGCTGGGCCAGCAGGCACAATTCCTTCAGCCGGATTCATGCAGTTGAACAACCGGGCGGCGGCCGGGTACGGCCGCCCTCCATGAGCGGGTTGGCCTGGAGGGCGAGCGTCCCCGCGAGCCGCGCACGAAAGGTTGCCCAAATCGTTATCCACTCACCATTTGGTGGGTCGCACCCAAGCGCAGACTGTAGCCGCGGCACTATGTGCCGCGGCTAAAATGGGAAAATCTCAACTACAGCGTTCCGGCTAAGCCGGAACGCTATAGTCGGAGACACAATAAAAGCGCGGCTTGGCTTGGTTTTCCCAGGGGGCATGGCCGTCCCGGCCGTGTTGTCGGATCGTGACGGGCTCAGAACTTGCAGACTTAGGCAGGGACGCGCGGCTCGCGCGTCCGTTTGTTGGGGATCGGACGAGCGGGCCGCTCGTTCCTACCTTCTGAACGAACGTCGAAACACATTTCCTTCTGCTACAGCCCGTCCATGGCCGCAGCATCTGCATTGCTACGGTTAAACTTTTGTCCGGATCAGCTGGCTCGGTGGTTGAGCGGGGCGTGGGCGGAAGTTTCGACCATGCCGGAGGCAATCGCGTGGCGGGTGAGGCCGGCGGTGTCGTGGATGTGGAGCTTGTTCATCACGGCTTGGCGGTGCTTCTCGACGGTCTTGATGCTGATCCCGAGTTGGTCCGCGGTCTGCTTGTTGGCGTTGCCTTCGGCGATGAGTTGGAGGACTTCGGTCTCGCGCGCGGTGAGGGTGTCGGATTTGCGGCGCAGGAGTTTGCGGCCACCTTCGGACTTTTCGTATTGCGGGATGCGTCGCTTGACTGCGGGCGAGAAGGCTTTGTGGCCCCGGGCAACTTGGCGCACCGCTTCGGCCAGCGTTTCGGCAGCGGAGGTTTTCGAGACGTAGCCGTCGACGCCGGCTTCGAGGGCGTGCTGGATGAAGAGATCGTCTTCGTAGGCGGTGAGGATGACGATGCGGGTGGCGGCGGAGTGTCGGCGGATCTGGCGAGCGGCATCGAGCCCATTGAGGTTGGGCATGGCGACATCGAGGGTGACGACGTCGGGCTTGAGTTTGGCGGCTTGCTCGACACCTTGGCGACCGTCGCAAGCTTGTCCTATGACATTGATGTCTTTGTGGCGGCCGAGAATATTGACGAGGGCATCGCGCATCATTTGATGGTCGTCGATGATGAGAACGGAGGTTGGTTTCATTTTAATTAGTCAGGTTTTGCGGGACCGCGTGCGGGGGGGGGGGGACGGGGATTTCGACCCGGATGGTGGTGCCTTGGTCGGGCACGGCTTCAAGGAGGAGAGAACCGCCGAGGAGTTCGGCGCGTTCGCGAATGCCGAGGAGTCCGAGGTGTCCGTCGCCTTGCGCTTCGGCCACGCGTTCCGGGGTGAAGGCGCGGCCGTTGTCGCCGATCTCAAGATGCATGGTGCCGTCGTTCTGCACCAAGGTGAACCAGGCCTGGGTGGCGGCGGAGTGGTCCTCGATATTCTGGAGGGCTTCTTGGGCGAGGCGGAAAAGGTGGGTGAGGTTTTCGCAGTCGAGAAAGTTGACCGCATCGGGTTCGATCCGGATTTCCAGCGTGATGCGGGAGCGTTGACGGAAGGCGTCGGCGTGCCTCTCGAGTGCGGCCGCGAAACCGAAATGGTCGAGGAGGGCGGGGCGAAGGTCACGCGCGAGAGTGCGGACGTCGTGCAGGGCGCCCTCGAGTAGAGCGCGAAGGTCGAGCAGTTCCTGGCGGAGCCAGGCAGGCATCTTTTCGTTCCTGGCGAGAGTGAGGCGGTTGGTGGTGGCGGCGAGAACTTGGGCGATATTGTCGTGGAGTTCGCGGCTGATGCCTTGCTGTTGTTGCTCGCTGGTTTGAATCAGATTCTGCGCGAGGATCTCGAGTTCGCGGACATGCGAACTGGTGTCGGCCGAGGAATCCTTGCGCTGACGTCGCTCTAGAACGAGGGGGCGGACGCCGTTCGGGGCTGGCTGGTCGTTCGTGCGGATGTCTTCCTGCGCAGGCTGGGGCTTCTTCTCCGGACTGATCGAGGAGTCACGCGCCGGGGACTGCTTATTGTGGGATTTCATTAATAAGCGGGAAACTTTCGATAGGAGAGTCCTGTAAACGAAATATTCCGCAGTATTTTGAACGTCAATACTAACTTTATAGGAACGCGGTTCTGGATGGAGTGCGACGCGGGCGGGGGGGGAAATCATGAGGTTCAAGAGGCCGGTGGGTTCTGTCCGTTGAAGGGAATGACGCGGTTGCGTCCTTTGTGTTTGGCGCGATACATGGCGGCATCGGCGCGGGCGACGAGGGTGTCGGTCGATTCGTCCGGATGGGCGAGGGTAACGCCGATGCTGAGGGTGGCGACGACGGGGCCTTTCGCGGTGGGGATCGGTTCCGTCGCGGCGGCGCGGAGTTTTTCAGCGAGGGCAACGGCGTTGTCCATATTCTGCACGCCGTGCAGGACGACGAGGAGTTCGTCGCCGCCGACCCGGGCGGCGAGGTCGTCGCTGGTGCGGAGGGTTTCCCGGAGGCGGCGGGCCGTGGTGCGGAGGACTTCGTCGCCGACGGCATGGCCGTGGGTGTCGTTGATGTGTTTGAAGCGATCGAGGTCGCAGAAGAGGACGGCGAGTTCGTGTCCGGTGCGGCGGGATTGCGCGCCGAGGGTCTCGATGCGGCTAAGGACTTCTTTGCGGTTGAGGAGTTGGGTGAGCTCGTCGGTGCGGGCGCTTTGTTCGAGTTGTTGCTCGGCGGCAACCTGCGCGTCGACGACGCGACTGGTGGCGACGAAGCCGTCGTGATGTCCGTTGGCCTCCAGGTAGGGACTGGCGTGGGTCTCGATCCAGTGGCGGGTGCCGTCCTTGGCGCGCACGATGGTGTGGCCGGCGTCGAGTTGCGCGATGTATTCGGCGCATTGCGCCCGTTGTTCTTCCCCGATGAAATCGGAGGCGAGGCGTCCCACGCATTCGTCAATGGCCCAGCCGAAGGTCGGGGTGACGGAGGGCGAGATCCATTCGATGGTGCCGCGGCGGATGCGGGTCACGACGTCGGAGGAATTTTCGGCGAGCAGGCGGTAGCGTTCCTCCGAAGCGGCCAGACGCTTGGCGGCGAGGTAGCGCTCGGTGACATCGCGCCAGGTCCAGACGATTTCGTCGTCGATGCGCACGGCGCGGATGTCGAAGCGGCTTTCCTGACCATAAATCTCCAGGGCGAAGGGGAAATTATTGACGATGAGCGGTTCACCCGACTCATACGCATCGCGGGCCATGGCGAGGAGAGCGCGGGCACTGTCGGAAGGGAGAAATTCGAGCAATCCCCGGCCGAGCATGGATTCCCGCTCCAGGTGGTAGTATTCGGCGGCGGCGATGTTGGCGTCGTTGATCCGGAAGTCGGTGATTCTTCCGGTGGTTTCGCGGAGCGGGGAGAGGAGCAGGTGCGGATCAAGGAGGGAGTCCAGAATCTCCCGCGTCGTGGCGGGTCGAAAGCCTGCGGTGGGTGAGGCGGATGTTTCCATGAAAGTCATTGGCCGAGCTCTGCGATGACGCGCTGCAGGCGGAGAATGTTGCTGACCGCGCTGCGCATGCGCTCGGAGGTGTCGGCATCGAGGTTGTCGCCTTCGGCGGGACTGTGCTCGGCGAGCATTTCACGCAATGCGCCGAGTTCAGCCCGGTGGGCCGCCTGCACCTGGCACATTTCGTCATGCATTGCCGTCACAGCGACGAACATAGGGTGAGAGGGGGGTCAGCATCTGTGGGGTCTATTGCCCAGTAAATTTTCCATGACCGGGCGGTTTGGTTTTCGGGCGGCGACCAAGCCCGGCGGGTGCCGGGCGGACTACGGACAGGTGAACTCCCTATCGCGGGGGGCGCGTGGTCGTTGTTTGCTTGGCCTCATGAAAACGCGCGATGAAGCAAAACGTGGGTTCGAGCGAAAAAAGGAAGATCTAAACGAAGAAACCACAGCGGACTCCTGGCGTGGGAAGACGCCGGGGCCGTCACAAGGCGGTGGCACCAGTCTGGCGGAGTGGTGTCCGGGAGCCGCGGCGCGCCGGGGATACGAGCGTGCGGTGGAGGAGTGGTGGTGGCTGTGAGCGCGCGAAGCGTGCTCTGTAAAGGAGCTTGGAGCCGGGAGCGGGGAGCCTGGAGTCAGAAAAAGACAGGCCACGGATAGAAGAAGAGGGAAGAGGATGACGTTGTGCCGGACGCGGTTGGGATCGGTTTGTCCAGAGGGCATGGGCGGCCCCGCCCGTGTTGTCGGGTCGTGACGGGCTTAGAATGTGCAGACTTAGGTAGGGCCGCGCGGCTCGCGCGTCCGTTTGTTGAGGAGCGGACGAGCGGGCCGCTCGTCCCTACCCTCAGAACGGAAGTCGAAACACATTTCCTTCTGCTGCAGCCCGTCAATCGCCGCGGCTTTTGCATGGTTCCGGCTTAGCGTTGGCCAAGACTTTGCGGTCTGTTTTCGCTTCGGTGGCTTGGTAAACGCGTTTCGTTTCGGTGTCTTGTTGGGCGGCGGCGAGATAGCGGCCTTCGCTGCGGACTTTGCTGTCGGTGGTTTTTCCGGACCAAGCGCGTGCGCGGTCATCGGCCGGGACGTGAACACGTTCGTGGGATTGGGACCAGTGCTTTGGTTTTTTCATCAGCTCATGGTCGCGCACGCCATGCTTGCCGGCTGCCGGGTCTTCACCCCATGGCGGGACCCGGCCCGCGGCGTCATCTTGCCGCTGATGCAAATCCCCGAGAATTTTGGCAACGGCGTGGGCGCGGCAGGTGACGCGGTCCACGGGAACGAGACGGAAGAACCTTTGTTCGGCGATCCGTGCTGGATCGATGAACGGCTGCAGGCTCTGCATGGAGAGCCGGAAAGGGAGGCTTAAGCGATGACGCCGTCTTCCCCGTCAATGTGGCGCTCGATAATCTCCGTGGCCTCGGTCGAAGCATCAAGGTGCCGGGCCTTCGCACGTTTTATCAACTCCTTCTCCAAATCCGGCGAGATGTCGTGGACGATGATAGTTACTTTTTCAGGATTGTTGGAAAGAGACATGAGGAAACGTCTTTATATCAAAACGATAGAAATGACAAATTGGATGCGCGGCAAGTCACATTTCTGCGCTTGCGCGAATATTTGGGTTAGGCCAGATTATGCATAGAATAATGACAAGCCACAGAAAGACGCGAGCGATTGCCGTGCAGTTGACTCCCCAGACGATCAAGCGTCTTGACGAGTTGGCGGAGGCATCAGGCATGTCGCGGCATCGCTACATGATTTTGATCCTCGAACGGGCGATCGAGGCGAATGTCACGGTGCGCGAGCAGTTGGCCTTTTCGAACGAGCACCCTTGAAGCCGGCGTGAGGCGGCGGCGGGTGGCATTCTTCCCCATGGAAGGCATGGGCATCAGCTGCTTTTTTGGTGCAGCGATGAAAAGAACGGGAGTTTCCGGCCGGGCCAAAGGGAGCACGGGAATCAACTGGAGTGCGCTCTACCCGGACAACGGGTTGAAGACGTTGATGGAGGACAAAGGGATGCGACGGTGGGCCCGGAATGATGGCCTGAGCCGGGGGTGGGCACTCGTCTTCAGGCAATATGGTCGCCGTGCCTCGGCGCGGTTGGTGCCCGGCGCCTTTCCCCAATCAACAACGACACCATCATGAAATACCTCCCTCTTCTTGCCGCTTTCGTTCTCCCGCTCAACTTGCAGGCGGGTGAGGACCATGGCCACGGGCACAGTCACGAACAGATCGAAGTGCCGTCCACCCTGCCCGAGGTGCGTGCGGTGATCGCGGCGAAGCAGCCCGAACTCACGGCGCTGCTCGAGGCCGGCAACGCCGCGGAGGCCCACGCGGTGACCGATGTCCTATCAGCTTGTGTCAAAGCCATTCCCGGCCTGCTGGAATCCTTGGACGAGACGGCGAAACAGCGTGTCGAGGGCATCGCCAACAACACGGCCAAAGCGTGGGCGTCCGTGGCGCACGACGCGGATCATGGTGACTACGAGGGAGCCGGCCGCGAGGCGGTCAAAGCGGCGGCGGCCTACAAGCTGCTTGAAGCGCGTCTGCCGCAGTGAAGTAGCAAGTGAGGCGGCGGGGGCTCGGAAGCCATGGCCGCGACCGGAGGGACACGCTTCAGTTCGCCCGGGTGGACCTTGAAGTGGGGCCAGCGTCGGCCAAATCGCGGGCGGTGTTGCGCCGGAGTTTGACGAAGCAATTGTTGTCGCCGTGGAGGGACCACGGACCGACGGGGACTTCGGAGAATTCGACGAAGCGCCAGTCGACGTGGTCGTTGGTCTTCATGCCGAGGTAGTCGCGGACCGCGGGGGAGATATCGAGACCGGCGGCTTTGTTGCGGTTGGGGGCGGGCCGGTCGTCGCCGAAGACGTATTCCCAGTGGTCGGTGCGGAAGGGTCCGACATCTTCCCATTGGGCATAGACGATGCGGCCGCGGTAGTGGATGGCGAGCCAGCGACCTTTGCACACGCTCTGCCCGGAGCGGACGAAGGTGTCTTTGAACCAGGGAATGACCTTGGCCGCTTCGGCCTTGGTTCCGCTGCGGTTCACGTCGTTGTAGGGCAGGGCAATGTAGAAGGGGTTTTGGCGCGGGATGAAGGCGGCGGGCAGGAAGCCGCGGCGGGCGTCCGGGTCGGGATTGTCATAGCCGCCATAATTGTGCACCCACCGGGTGTCCCACGAACTTTTGTCGTTGGGCACGGGATTGTTGCGCGCGGCGTCTTCGCCAATCCAGAAAACGGTGGTCATGATGTGGCGCTTCCACGGATGGCTGGAGCGGGGGGAGGCCGCCTGGCGGACGGGAGCGGGTTCGAACCGACGGGCCTCGAGGAGGCGGGTGGCTTCGGCCCGCCAAGCCACCTCTTTGGTCGTCCCCAAAGAGGCGGATACAGGGCCGGTGCCGAGAAGGCACACGGCAACGGCGAGGAGGAGGGGTCGGGGCATGGGCGCGTGGTTGATGGCGGAACCTCGCACCAGTCGGATCCCCGCGCAAATGGACCGGGCAACTTTTTTCTACGCGGCCCCCGGAGGGGCTTCAGTTGGCGCCGCGGCGGAGGGCGTCGATCAACTCGTCAAGGGCGACGGAGGCAAAGCGGGTCGCGGTGTCGGAGACGGCGTAGGGTATGACAAGGACACCATGGTGAAGCAGGGCGCCGCAGGTGTAGACCACATTGGGCACGTAGCCTTCGCGTTCGTCGGGGGCGGGGCCGAGCAATGGTTCTTTGAGGCGCCCTATGACACGGGAGGGATCATTGCGGTCGAGAAGGACGGCGCCGATGCAGTATTTGCGCATCGGGCCGACGCCGTGGGTGAGGACGAGCCAACCGGCGTCGGTCTCGATGGGCGAACCGCAGTTGCCGAGTTGGGTGAATTCCCAGGGTTGCGCCGGGCGGACAATGACCTGCGACTCATACCAGAAGTGGGGATGGTCGGAGAACATGAGGTGGATATTGACGCCGTCTTGGCGGCTGAGCATGGCGTAGTGGCCGTTGATTTTTCGCGGGAAGAGAGCGAAGCCTTTGTTGCGCACGGCGGGGCCGTTCAGGGTGCTGCTGTGGAAGGCGCAGAAGTCGGGTGTGGCGACGATCTGCGGGAAGACGTCCGCCCCGTTGTACGCCGTGTAGGTCGCGTAGTAGGTGACCTTGCCGTCGTCATCGGTGAAGCGCACGAAACGGGCGTCCTCGATGCCGTTACTCTCGAGCGGGGAGTAGGGGAAGATGACTTTCTCGGAGAGGTTGAGTCCGTCCTTGAAGCGCACCGCGTAGTTGGCCTCGGCGAGGGAAACCGCGCGCTCGCCAGCGCGGACGATTTCGGGGTCACTGCCGTCACGGCGGAGGGCGGCGGTGCGGGCCACGAGTTCGGGCATGTGGAAGACGTCGGGAAGTCCGGCCGTGGCGGCGTGGGCCGCATGGTGGGGCACCCCCAATTCGAGAAGTTTGCGACGGAAGAGGCGCAGGTCGTATTTCGCGGCGGGCTCGGGCCGGGGGGAGTGGACGAATTTCGAGACCGGGTCGAGGCGCACGGTGCCGTCGGCCGCGGCGATGCCCGAGCGGAAGGTGATCGACGAGATGTGTCCCTCGCCGGTGGCGCGCAGGCTGAGGACGAAGCGCAATTCTCCGGATGCGAGACCGGATTGATCGGGGGCGGCCACGATGCTCGGGTTGAAGAGGGCGCTGGATTCGAGGGAATATTCGTTGGTGAAATAGGAGCCGATGAGGAGTTTGCGGGCCTCGTCGAGTGGACGGTCGACGGGTAAGAGCGGGGCCATTTTGTTGAACCGCTCAAAGAAGATGGCGCGGATGTCCTCGTGCCGGTCGTGGAATTCGGCGAGCACGTTGTCGAGGGTGGCGGCGACCGTGGCATCGTCGAGCATGAGGACGCGGGCGAGGACATCGAGGAGGCGGCGGCTGGGTTCGGGATGGCCGGTCGGCTTGACGATAACGGAGGCCATGAAGGGGCGGAGGAGCACGCGCCGTGCGTCGGGCCGCAATTCGAAGGGTTGGCGACGGAGGTTCATTTGGTAAGTGCGGTGAAGTCGGCTTGGAAAGCGGCGCTAGTGTTGTCGAGGGCCTTCATCTCGGCGAGGGCGAGGAGGAAGGAAAGGGTCGATTCGGCGCCTTGGTTCTGATTGGTGCGGTTTTGGTGGAGTCCGTCGCGGCAACCGCCGGTGGCCGGATCGTAGAGCAATTCACCGAGGTCATTGGCCCCGAGAAACCAGTCGAAGGCCCGGTTGGCCTCCGCGCGCCAACTGTGGTCGGCCGTGGCGTTGTATGCCTCGATGCAGGCGCCGACCGCCGCGGCGGCGTCGACCGGTTGTTGGTCGAACGCGGCGGGTGGGGCGCCTTTCTGCCAGAAGCCATTCGATCCGATCGGACGGAAACATCCACCTTCGCCGCGTTGGTGCTTCATGAGCCAACGGAGCGAGGTGAGGCCGGCTTCGCGCATTTCCTCGTTGGCGGTCCAGCGGCCGGACAGGATGAGGGCGTGGCAGAGGCGGGGATTGTCATAGGTCACGACCTCTTCGAACCACGGCCACTCGGGGGTGGCCACGCGTTTCCAAAGATCGAAGAGGCGCGCGGAGAGGTCCTCGCGCATGCGGGCGGCGAGCAGGTCGCCCTCGAGGGTGCGCAGGTATTCGTGGAGTCCGAGAATGGTGAAGGCCCAGGCCCGTGGAGAGGTGAAGGATTCGACGACGGGCAGGGCTTCGTCGAAGAGCGGTGCGGCCCAGGAGCGGAGGCTCTCGCTGCGGGTGCGGCCGACCACGGCGCCGAGAGCCCAGAGGGTGCGCCCGTGGCTGTCTTCCGAGCCGTGTTTCTCGAGCCACTTGCGGTCGAAGCTCATGAAATTGCGGAAACGCCCGGTGTCGCGGACAAACGCGTGCTGGAGGAAGGCGGAGTAAGCGGCGCGGGCCACCCCGATTTCGGCCGGGCATTCGTCGAGGCCTTCGAGGAGAACGGAGAGGAGGAGGGCGCGGGCGTTGTCATCGGCGCAATACCCGTGATCGAACCACGGCACGGTGAAAATGGCGTGCTGGTAGATGCCGGTGCTGTCGGTCATGCGCAGGAGATGATCGAAACGCCAGGGTGGGAGGTGCGAATGCTCGCCGAAGGGTGCGGCCGGACGGGGCTTGTGGTGCGCATGGACTTCGTTGTGGTCACCGGCCGTGGCGAAGAGGCGGGTGTAGGCGGAGGCCACCTCGGGCCAAATCATGTGGCGTCCGGCCAGGTAGGACTGCTTGCGCATGGCATTGAGCCGGGTCTCGTCGGCGAGCAGGGCTCCGACCTCGCGGGCCACGGCGGTGGCGTCGCGGAAGGGGACAAGGACGCCGGCTTCGTTGGCCAGCAATTCGCCGGCATGCCAGTAAGGGGTCGAGACCACGGCTTTGCCGGCGCCGAAGCAGTAGGAGAGGGTGCCCGAGGTGATCTGGGCCTCGTTGAGGTAGGGGGTGATGTAGATGTCGGTCGCGCCGATGTATTCGCGAAGTTCCTCGTTCGAGACGTAGCGGTTGACAAAGCGGATGCTGTTTTCCACGCCCAGGCTGCGGGCCATGCGCTCGAGTTGCAGCCGGTAACTCTCGCCTTCCTCGCGGACAAGGTTCGGATGGGTGGCGCCGAGCACGATGTAAACGAGGCGCGGGTGGTCGCGGACGATATCGGGCAGGGCGCGGATGACGTATTCGATGCCTTTGTTCGGGGAGAGGAGTCCGAAGGTGAGCATGACCGGTCTCCCGGCGACCTCGAACTGGTCCTTGTAAAAACTCGGATCGGTGAAGCCGGTATCGGGAATGCCGTGCGGGACCACCTCGATCTTGGCCTCATCGACCCCGTAAAGACTGGTCAGCATGCCGCGGGCGCGGTCGGCCATGACCACGAGACGCGAGGAAAGGTCGACCAGTTCGTGGAAGACGCGTCGTTGTTGGGGATCCGGATTTTCCAACACGGTATGGAGGGTGGTGACAACGGGCATGCGCACGCGGCGCAGGAGGGCGAGGAGGTGGCTGCCGGCGGACCCGCCGAAGATGCCGAATTCGTGCTGCACGCAGAGCACGTCCATGTGGGCGAGGTTGAGGAAGTTGGCCGCCCGCACGTAGGATGCGACGTCGGGTTGGGGAATTTCGAAGCGGACTTCGGGTGGATAGGTGTAGGTGCCGGCGCGGTCGGAGACGGCAATGACCGGGCAACTCCAATCGGGATTCGCGGCAACGACCGCATCGCGCAGGTCGCGGGTGAAGGTGGCAATCCCACACTGCCGTGGAGGATAGTCGCCGAGAAAGGCGACTTTGGTGACCGAAGACAACGGGGTCATAACGGCCCATTGTGGACTGCAGGGCTGTCGCGCCAATGGAAAACTTCCCCCAGTGCGCCGCGCCGCTCAGCCTTCGCCCGCAGTGCCAAGGGCGTCACCGAGCCACCAACTGAGGCCGCGCAGCGCGAGTTCGGCCATGGCCAGCGGGTGTTTCTCCAGCTGATGCATGAGTTGAGCCGTGAAATTGTTGACCGGTTTCTTCGTTGTGCCGGAAAGTTCGATCTCGCACCAATGAAGTCCGTCCTCCTGCCGGGCGAAGACGGACTTGGTGGCATCGGGCAACCAAGTGAGTGCGGAGGCGGGCAGCCCGGCCATGACTTTCCCGCTGAGGGAGCCGTCGGGGGCGACCTGCACCGCGCCGCGCAGTCCGGCTTTTCCCGGCGAGAGGACATCCAGCCGATCGACATGCAGTCCGCGGTGGTCTTCCTGCCAATGGGCGGAGGCGCGCGACACTTTGATTGTGGTGTAGGCGTCCGACTTGAGAAACCGGTCGAGGAACTTTTGGAATTGAAATCCTTGGAGCTGTCCGCCGATGAAACCGAGGGTGCCGCCGCCGCGCCCTCCGGAGACGTTCGCCCCGTGCCAGGACCATGAGGCTTCTGCGGTGAGTTCCCCGGCGAGGTTTCCGGCGAGCGAAGCCGGGAGGTAGGCGCCGAGCGGGATGCGCGAGGCGGAGATGTTCACCTCGGCCTCGGAGGTTTCCATGTTCCAAGATCCGGCCCCGCGCAAGTCGGCCAGTCCGGGGGCGGTGACAATGACATTTTTCGCACGCAGGAGGTCGCCTTCCAGCTGGTAATCGAGGGAGACGTGCGAAAGGGCAAGGTCGCGCCACGCGGGCCGGCCGGCGCGTGCGGCGAGCCGGTCGAGGTAGTCCCAGTCGCGCACCCGGGCATTTTGCAGGGCGATATTGCCCTCGCCGGAGGCATTTTTCCCGGTGGGGTCGACGCGGTAGGTGAGTTTTCCGTCGAGCTGGCCGGAGAGTACGGCGGCGATGTCGTGTGGGAGGAAAGGCGCAATGTCGAGCGCGGTGATCTCCGCGGAGGCGTCGATGCTTTTGTCGGCTTGCTGGCCGAGGCGCGCTTTGAGTTCGAGGTTGCTCTGCGGGGAGGCGGGTTCGCGCAGGTAGAGGTAGCCGATATCGATCACCTCGTGCGTCACGTAGACTTCCATCCCGTCGATGGCGAGGTCGGGATATCCGGGCAGGACAAGATGGCCGCCGCGGCCGAAGTATTTGAAGTTTCTCCCGACCATCATGGCGCCGAGGTGCATGCCGGCCCCGCGCACCGGGGTTGGTCCGAGGGGCAGCTCAATGGTCATGTCGGGGCATTCGATCCATCCGCAGTGGAATTGCGAAGGCATGAGGAAGGCATACCAAGGCTTGGGCGGGATGACGGGGTCCTGCTTTTTCAGTTCGTTGTTTGGCGCAACGACGCGGAAATTGGCTTGGGCGATATCGATGCGGTCGACCTCCCAGCGTCCGCGGAGGATGCCCGAGGGGTTGAACCAGCCGGTGGCCCGTCCGGTGTCGAGCCCGCCGATGGCTTGTCCCGGCCAGCCGGTGCTGGAAAAATTTTCCGCGGTGACCGAAAGGTCGGGGTTGAGGGTGAGCGGACCGAATTTGCCCTCGACCTTGAGCGCGTGGCCGACGGCGCTGGCCAACATGCGCTCGAACTGCGGCCCGGCCACCCAACTGGTGAGCACTTGCGGCAAGAAAATGCGGGCCGCCGCGTAGCCGGCGAGGCCGAGCACGGCAAGCACCAGGGCCAGCGTGAGGAGGCGGTTGCGGAGTTTCATCGGGGCAAATGGAGGCGGTTCGGCTCGTCGATGGCAAACTCTATCCATTCCTCCGTGCTTCCGAGACAAAATCCGGCAAGCGGCGGCGCGGGTCGTAGGCGCGATGAAAGACGGGGCTGGCAGAGCCGGAGATGGGTGGGACGAGCCAGGACCAGTCGCCGGGCACGGGACGGCCGGCCGCTTTTTCTTTTTCGAGGTGGTCCATGAATTGGCGTGACGCGGTGTGGTGGTCGACCATGGTGACGCCGGCGCGGCGGAACGAGTGGAGCACGGCGGCAGTGAGTTCGACCAGGGCGCGGTCGCGCCAGAACGGATCGTGCGCGCGGAGTTGCGGGTCGAGCCGGTCGGCCACGATGGGGAGCAAGTTGTAGCGATACGGGTCGCCGAAGTTGCGGGCGGCAATTTCGGTTACCATGTAGTAACCGCTGAAGGGTGCCGCGGTGTAGCGCGCGCCGCCGGTCATGAGGGTCAGGTTGCTCACCGCCGGCAGCGCATGCCATTGCAGGCGGAGGTCGGCGAACCACGGCAGGGTCGGGTGGGTGATGGGAACCTCAAGGACGGCATCCGGCGGCACGGGGAAGAAGCGCGGCTTTTCCCCGGGTACTTCGATGAGAAGGGGGAGAAGATCGAAGGCGGAGCGGGTTTGCGGCGGGGTCCAACCGGCCTCGATGAGCCGCGCGGTGAAGTTCGTCTCGGCGGGATCGCCGAGCACAGTACCGTCGGCTGCGCGGTAGCCGGCGTAGCGGATGAGTTGGTAATTGTGGATCCGCGGGCCGGGGGCATCCGGACCCGATGGGGCGAAGACGGTGATGAGCGGTTGGATCCGTCCGCCATTGGTCGAACGGCGGAGGTGGGCCACGCAGGCTTCGAAAATCCCTTCGGCTGTCGTGATGTCCCGTGCATCGGCCACCTCGAGAGTTTCCCAAAAGCGGCGCCCGATGCAGCGGCGGCTATTGCGCCAGGCGAGGCGGCAGGCGAAAGCGAGTTCGGCCGGGGTTTGGTTGTAGAAGCCGTGTTGCCGGATTTCTTCAGCGGCTTCTTTGCGGCGGGCGGGGTCCGGAGCGGTGTTGTTTTCCCGGGCGAACTGATCGAGAAACGCGCCGGCTGCCTCAACCGGATCGGCGGGGCAACCGGCTTCGTCGGCCAGCAGCGGCGAGTCGTCCGGGGTAAGGGGCCGGCCACTGAAGGGACACTGCGTGGGGATATTCATTTTATTCGCAGCAATGGATGGAAAGCGACGGCCTGGACGGACAAGATGCTGCTTTGCCCGAAAATAGCGACTGCGGTCGTGCCAGCGAAGAGCGCTTGCACTGCTTGGCGGAGGTAGAGGCGGCCGGGGAATGGTGGCCTGTCTTTTGGTTTGATCAGGTTTGCTTTTGCCGGGTGGGATTTTTCCTGTTCAGGGCTTCCGTTCGACCACGATTTCCTGCAGCACCTCAAGCAGTTCGCGCTCGGCCACCACCGGATCGCTTTCGCCGACCAGGGCGATTTGCATGGACGCCATGCCTTTGTGCCGGTTGCCCTCGAGAACGCCGAGCAGTTTCTGCATGCGGTAGCTGACATCGGTGCGCATCAGGCCCGAGGACAACACGCCCGCGTCACGGTAGCCGTTGTCGAAGACGAAAAGCAGGTAGAACATACGGCGCCCGTCGCGGATCGTGTAGATCTGGTAGGGCAGAAGGATGCCTCCGAAATCCGCGAACCGCACCGGCGACTTTCCGGTGATCGTGCGCCCGACCGCGCCTTGGCACCAGTCCGGCGAATGCGGTTCGCCATCGCCGCCTTTTTTGCCCGGCAGCCAGCGCATGTAGATGAGGTCCACCGACTTTCCGCCCGGGCGGGTCCATCGACGCAGAATCCCCGAATCGTAGCGCAAGGTGCGGGCAAAGACTTCGGCCAGCGGTTCCTCGACCACGCCGGGAGCAGCGGGCGCGAGGGTCCATGTATCCGCCGGGCCGCGCAGACTCTCCCTCCATCGATACCAAGATTCGCAGGACAGGAAAAGGATCGCCACGGCAACGAGGGCGGCGACGCCCACCGGCACGATCCCGCGCCCCGGAACCGGTGGGGGGACGGAGGTGGGCGGAAGCGTTCGGGTGGCGCCCGGCAACCGTTGCAGGGCTTGGCTGAGCGCCCAGAGGAAGCCCATCGAGACAACAAGGATGGCGAAGCCGGCCGGGTCGTGCCATTGATCGAGGACGCCGACCCCGCCCTGCAGGGCGGCGAGGCAAAGAATGAGCATGCGGCTGATGTTGAGGAGGTAGGCGACGAAGATGCCGGCCACCGCGAGGAAAACCCGCCAACCAAAGCGGAAACCGAACCATTCGCCGAAGAGCAGGGCGGCCATGAGGCTGGATTGGAAGGAGCGCACGCCGCTGCACGCGTCGTCCACCCCGAGCGCACCGGTGTCGATCTCGATATTGTTGCCCTGCACATGGGCCAGGATGCCGCCGAGGTTGAGCAGGAGCCCGGTGATGCGGGCTCCGAGCATGCTCAGCTCGAGGGTCAGCCATCGTTCAAAGTCATAGGGCCACGGCACGGCCGTGAGGACGAAGAAAAAGGCGAAAGCGAAGTGCCGTAGCCACGGCATGCCGCCGGCCAAACGCGCGAGGAGCAGACTCGCCACAAAGGTGGCCAAAGCGAAGATCCACATCATCGGACGCCACGCTGGCGAGGATTCCAGGATCAGGTTGGCCCCCGCGACGGGCACCCAGAGGGCGGCGAGCAACAAAGCGGTCGGCCACACACGGCGGGGCGGGGCGGGGTCCGGCCGCCGGGACCAGCGCTCGGCGAAGATCCACCCGGCGAAGAGCGGCACCATCCATCCGTGCGAATACTGGTCGTCGGTTTCCCAGATGTAGGCCAGCCGGTAGAACAAGGCGAACCAGAGTGCGGCCAATGCCGCGAAGAAAAGCCAGGTGGTGCGGCGTTCCTCGGCTGGGGTGTGGGTTGTCACGGCGGCAAAACATACCGCTTAAGCCGCGCCGGCCAAGGCCAATTCTGCCCATGCGGCTCCGTTGGACTCTTGACACCGCCATACTCCTCGACGATACGAAACAGTCTTTTCATGGTGTTCACCAGCTCTCCCGCCGCGCGTTTTCTGGCCGCCGCCTCACTTTTGCTGATGGCGACGGCCTTACAGCGTGCCGGAGCGGAGGAGTCCGCGCCGCGCAACCTCCTCAATCCCGAGGACGCCGAAATCATCGCGGCCCCCTCGGACCGTCCGGCCAAATTGCTGGAGGGAGACTTTGATCTCCCGGCCGACGAACTGGCCGGGGCGGTGTATGCTTTCAAGCGTCCGTCCGAGATCAGCACGGTTCGCATCTTCATCGAAGCGAGCAGTCCGCAGAATATCAAATCGCTGGAAATCCTCTCCTCCGACTCGCCTACCGGACCGTTTGTTCCTGTGGCCAGCGTGGGCGAGACGATCAACCTCAAGATGTTCAAGACGGGCGGATGGCAGGAATTTTCCTTCGATCCGGTGCGCCTCACGCACTTCCAAATCCGCGCGGTCTCGCATGGGCACGCCTGGGTGCGGATCGGTCTCGTCGGCCAAGAGAACGGACTGCAACTGGTGGGCCGCACGGATGAACCGCCCGCGGATCCGTCCGCCAGCGCCGCTCCCGAGGCCGAGCCCGCGAAAGACGCCGCTACCTCCGCACCGCCATGACCCGTGAGCGCTCCTCATTTTCCTGGCGCCCCGGTTCCCTGGCCAGGCGCTGGTGGTCTGAGTTCCGCCGCCAGCGCGGCGACCTCCCATGGTTCAAGCGCATGCGCCGGCGCTTCTTGCTCTGGCTGCCCATCGCCGTGCCCGCGATCCTCATTCTTGGCGGACTCTCGGCTTACGTGGGCGTCGGTCTTCGCGCACGCTACTTGGCATCCGAAGGCATGCGCAGCGTTTCCAACGATGTCTTCGCCCTCGGCTACCGTCAGATCATGGTGGCCCACAGCCTGCGTCCCGACGATCCGGTGGTGCACCGCGCTTGGGTCTACGTCCGCAGCCGCACCGGCGAGGCCTCCATGCTCCCCGAGTGGGAGGCGCTGGCTGCCGACGGACAACTCACCCCGCTCGAAGCCAAGGAGTATGCCCGCCTGGCAGTCACCGCCGGCACCGAGGCAAAGTCCATCGAAGCCATCGGCCTGCTCGAATCCCTTGGCGAGCCGAGCTACGCCTCCGGGTTGCGGGCCGCGCTCGCCGCGCAACGGGGCGACTATTCCAACGCCGTCGCCCAGGCCCGCGCTGCCGTGGCGGGTGGCGGCGATGACGGCCTCCGCCTCGATCTCCTCCGTTACCTTTGCATGCGCTACGGATCCTCGCTCAAGCACCCGAGTTTGCTCGCCAAGGATGACGAACAGGCCCTGGCCGAAATCATGGAGGTCACCGAGAGCCTTCGCGGCACCGACGTGTATTCGCAGGCCTTAGCGCAGGTGCTGCCCGGAATTGCCGTCCCCCGCACCACGGCGTGGGCCTGGGCGCAGGAGGCGTTGCAGGACCGCACCGCCGATAACTTCGCGCTCCTGCCCGCAGCGGACATCGTCATCGAGTCCGGGGCGCAGGATCCCTCTATTCTCGCCGCGGAACTCGCACCGGTCTTCGCCCAAGCGACGCTCGAACGCCGCGCCGCCTTCGCCACTTGGCTCAACCGCCACCGCCGCTCTGACTTGGTTCCCGACCTGCTCAGCGCCGACGAAGCGGTCAGTAATCCCGTGGCCTTTGCTGCCCGGGCCGAAGCGCTCTTCAATCTGGGCCAGTGGCCGGCTCTCGAGGAAATGAGCACCATGGAAAGCCCGGTGCCTCCCTCGGTGCGCCTAGCCGCGCGGGCCGTCGCCGCGCGCCAACTCGGGCAGGAATCCGATGTGCCCGAGCTTGTTGCCCAGTCGCTGGACAATGCCGCGCGCGATCAAACCATCAGCGTCGTTGTGCCCCTGCTCGATAGTTATGATTTGTCGGCTCTAGTCGACGACATCCTGCTCGGTCTCTGCTCCCGCGAGGATATCGCCGCCCAAGTATACCCGCTGGCCCGCTCCCGCTTCAAGGGACGGGGGGACGAAGAGGCGCTCCTCCGAGCCCTTGATGCCGCCGGCCAGGCCGCGCCCGATGACCTTGCCGTCCTTGACTCGCGCCGCCGTGGCGATCTCCTCGCCGGCCGGCCGGTCGATCCGTCTGAAACCGCGGCCGCCGTGGCCGTTGCCCCCGCCGATATCGCCCTGCGCCTCACCCACTCTCTGGCCCTCTTCAGAGCCGGCCGCTATACCGAAGCCTTGGCCGTCTTCGACCAAGTCGATGTGTTCGTCTCGGAGCTGCCGCCCGGCGAACAAGCCATCGTCTACGCGGTTCTGGCCAGCAATGAGGGGCAGTCCTTCAACGCCACGCGCCTCCTCCGGGCCATCGAGCGCTTGCGCCTTACCCCCGACGAAGAGGCGTTGCTCTCCCCCACGCCCTGACCCGAAGATGAGCTATAAATTTCGTATCAGCCGTCCTCTCTGGAAGGCCAGCCCGAGGGCTCGGAAACTTTTTTCGGCCACCAGCATTTTTTTCTTTGACACATCTCTTTTGTCGCTTAGTATTCCCTTGCTTTCACAAGCACTGTAACAATATCCAAACTCCAAAATACCCACGTAAACACATGAAAAAAACACTACTCAGCATCCTCGGCGTAGCGACGCTCGCCTTGGGCTCTGCTCAATCCGCGGTCGTCTTCGGTAACCTCGGCCAAGATGAAACTGGCACGCTGTCCGACAGCTCCTTCAACCTGACCACACTCCGCTGGGCGGCCATCGGGTTCGAAGTCAATACAAACCCCGGGCAATGGTATGACCTCCAGTCGGTCAAAATCGGCTTGGTGGGCGTCGGCGATGTCAAACTTTCCCTTTACACCAGCGTAGCCAATGCGCCAGGCAGCCTCATCGGTGCAGTTTCCGATACGGAAAGCGTGAGTGACGAAAATAACCCTGTGAAGGTCAGCTTCACGCTCAACCAAACCCTCCAGGCAAACACGCCTTACTGGTTTGTGGCCGAGCGGGTCGGCACAGGCAATACTCAGTGGGTGGCGAACTTGGCCGGGACCCAGCCTGTCGCGTTCACTCCTGTTTCCCCTGTACTCCCAAATACACCCAGCGGATGGTCTTACCTCGGCGCGTTGGTCTCGACTAACAGCGGTGGCGCTTGGGTTGCGGCCACTGGCTCCAACATTCCGATCGTCGATGCTCTCTCCATCAGCGTGACCGCCATTCCGGAGCCCGGCACATGGGCGGCCATGGCCATCCTCGCGGGCGGAGCGGCTTTCGCCGGATGGCGCCGCCGTCGTCAGCAGACTGCTTGAGTCTGTACTGTTACAGAGCTTTAATCATGAACACCCGCACGGAAACGTGCGGGTGTTTTTTTTGTCTCATTGCGCAGCCTCCAAAGCCCTTGGGGAGCTGGTTCCCTGCACGAAGCAGGATTGATTGGGGCCGTGGGCGCGCAACTTAGCCCGGGTTGGGCGGAAAGAACGGATGGTCTCGCCGGGCCCAGATCCGTTGATTGCTGGCGACCGATCCAGCTCGCCGTACCAAGCCCACGGCCCGCGTTTTCTTTGGGCAGTGGTCAATCGGTTGAGCCAACGGTGACCAAAGTGGCGCGAGGCCACACCTTTTGCTTGGGGTGAGCCAAAGCAAAGGCCTGAACGCTGCGGAGACGTTGCTTTCTCTGGCCACAACCGCCAAGTGCCTGAGGCCTCCGAGCAGGCCCAGGCTAATGACGTAGGAAGATCGTCCTATTCCCGGCGGAGGATGGAAAGTGGCGGGGCGTGGCAGACCCCCCGGCTGAGGAGTCCGCCCATGAGGAGGGAAAGAGCCGCCGCGCCAAAGAGAATGAGGGCGATGGAGACCAGCGGGAAGACGGGTTCGGCCGAGAAGGCGAAGCGGGCGAGAAGGAGATGCGCGCCGAGGGCGAGTAGGCTGCCGGTCAGGGCGGCGAGGAAGCCGAGGACGCCGAATTCGACGCAAAGGATGGTGCGCAATTGACGCGTGGAGGCACCGAGGGTGCGGAGCAGAACGGCCTCATGCGCGCGCTGTTCGCGTCCGTTGAGAAAGATACCGGTCATGATGAAAAGTCCCGCCGCCACGGTGAATGCGGAGAGCACTTGGACGGCTTGGCCCACGCGGCCGAGGAGTTCGCGCACGGTTGCCAGGATGAGCGAGAGATCGATCGCGGAGACATTGGGAAATTTTTCGGCCAGGGCGGCTTGGAGGCGTCCGGACGTGGTGCCCTCGGGCAAGCGGGTGGTGACAACGTGGAAGCCGGGGGCGTGTTCGAGCACGCCGGGCGGGAAGAGCAGGAAGAAGTTGAGGTTGAGCCGGCTCCAGTCGACTTCGCGGAGGTGAACGATTTCGGCTTCGAGGGTGCGGCCTTGGATGTTGACCACGAGGCGGTCGCCGAGGCCGACGTTGAGGTCTTCGGCCATCCCGGTCTCGAGCGATAGCGGGACGGGGGCGGCGGGATCCCACGGGGTGGGCGGCCACTGCCCGGCGACTGCGCGTTCGCTCTTGTTGAGGGTCGTGCGGTAGCTGGAGCGGAATTCGCGGCGCAGGACCCAAGCGGGCACGCGGCCCTCGTCGCGCAATTGACGCACGTCGGTGCCATTGACCGAGGCCAGGCGCATGTTGACCATCGGGGCACTTTCCATCACGGGAAGCTGCCACTCGGCGAGGAGGGCGAGCACGTCTCCGGTTTGGTCGGGTTGCACATCGACGAGGTAGAGGTTGGGTCCGGTGCCGGATTCGGTCACCGCGATCTGGTGGAGGATTTGCGCCCGGGCCAAGACGGTGAGGGTAAGCAGGCAGACGCCGAGTCCGAGGGAGACGACGAAAAGCAGGGTTTGATTTTGCGGACGGAAGAGGTTGGCCAGGCCTTGGCGGGTGAGGTAGCCGGGCGAGGCTTTGGCGCCGTGGCGGGCGGCGAGGATGAGAAGTTGTCCGGCAAGGAGAAGCAGCAGGAAAACGCCGGCCAGTCCGAGGGGGAAGGCGAGGCCGCGTGCCAGACTGGTGCTGCCGAGGACGGAAAGCAGGGTGAGCAGGGCGAAAAGAAAAAGTCCGACCGGCAGCGCGCGCAGGACGAGGCGGAGGCGACCAAGACCGCCGGAATTATCGCGGAGCACGGCGAGCGGCGGGATGTCGCTCACCTGCAGGAGCGGGAGGAGAGCAAAGCCGAGGCAGGCGAGGAAGCCGAACGAGGCGGTGCGCAGGATGACGCCGGCGGGCGGGAGCAGGCCGAGGGTGACCGGTAAATCTTCGCGGAACCAGGCGACGATGCCGGCATGGAGGGCGACGCCGAGCAAAGCGCCGGCCACCGTGGCGAGGATGCCGAGGACGGCGGCCTGCACGAAATAGACCGCGAGGGCGCCGCGGGAGGAAAGGCCGAGGCAACGCAGGATGGCGATGCTCGGACGGCGGCGGCGGATTTGCGCGTGCATGGCGCTGGCCACCCCGATGGCGCCGAGCACGAGACTGAAGAGGGCGATGAGGGAGAGGAATTGTTCAAAGCGGTTGAGCACTTCGCCGATTTGGTCGCGGCGGCTCTCGGCGGTTTCAATCTCCCAATGGGCTTGGGGAAAGAGGGCGGCGAGGCCTTGGCCCACGCGGGACGGGTCGGCCCCGGCCGGGAGTTGCAAATGCGCGTGGTAGCCGGCCAGGCTGGTGCGTTCGAGCAATCCGGTGGCCTCGAGAGCGGCGCGGTTGGCATACACGTCGGGCGCGAAGCCGGCGAAGCGTCCGGTGCGCGGGGCGGCCTGCAAGACGGTGCCGCTGATGACCAGATCGGCTTCGCCCAGGCGGACGCGGTCGCCGATGGCCACCCCGAATTGATCGAGGAGGGCGGGTTCGAGAAACAGCACGGGTGAGGTCTGCTCGCGCAGGGCGGACCAAGCCCCGGCCGGCTGCGTCTCGATCTTGCCGTAGAAAGGAAATTGTCCGCCGAGCAAGCGCAGTTGCACCAGCCGTGCTTCGCCGGATGGGAAGGTCATCATGGTGGTGAAGTTCATTTCATAGTCGGCGCCCGTGCTTTCGGCCGCGAAGGCGGCGAGAGCAGCTTGGTCGAAGGGGAGGCGGGAGGAAATTTGCAGGTCGCTGCCGAGCAGTTCGCGGGCCTGCAAGGCAATGCCCTGCTCGAGGCTGGCCCGCAGGGCGTGGACCGAAACGAGGGCGGCGATGCCTATGACAATAGAGGCGGCAAAGACCGCGAGCCGCTGCCGCTCGCGCCGCGAATCACGCCAGGCCATGCGCCAGATCCAGGGATGGATGAGCAGGCGGGTCAGGCTGGTCGGCAGCGCCGGCTTCATGCGTCGGACAAAATCCGTCCCCCGCGCATGGTGATGACGCGTCCGGCCCGGCGGGCCAACTCGGGATCGTGGGTCACGAGGACGAGCGCGGTGCCGGCCGTGGCATTGAGTTCGAAGAGCATGTCGACGATGGGGCCGCTTGTTTCGTCGTCGAGGTTGCCGGTCGGTTCGTCGGCGAAGAGGACTTTCGGGCGGTGGACAAAGGCGCGGGCCAAAGCGACGCGCTGTTGTTCGCCGCCGGAGAGCTGGTTCGGGTAGTGGCCGGTGCGGTCGGCCAGGCCGACCCGGGCGAGGTTGTCGAGGGCGGTGGATTGCGCACCGCGGACCCCGCGCAACTCAAGCGGCACGAGGACGTTCTCCAAGGCGGTGAGCGAGGGGAGAAGCTGGAAGCTTTGGAAAACGAAACCGGTGGTGGCATTGCGCAACGCGGCCAGACCGTCCTCGTTCAGGTCGCCGAGGTTATGTCCGTCCAGAACGACGCGGCCGGTGGTCGGACGGTCCAGCCCGGCGCAGAGTCCGAGCAAGGTGGTTTTACCACTGCCCGAGGGTCCGACGATGGCGCAGGGAGCACCCGGGGCAAGGTCGAAGGTGATGTCGGCCAGGACGGTGAGCGGGTGGCTGGCGGCAGGGTAGGTCTTGCCCAGTCCGTGGACGGCGAGGATGGGCGCGGTCATTTCGGTCTTGGCAGGGGCCCGTTCCGTGGTTTGTTGGGAGTTCATATGCGCGGAATTCTTTACGCTTTGTTGTGCGGTGCGGTCGTGGCCACGGCGGCGGCGGGCGAGCCGGGCCGCGTGGTCATCCTCGGTGACAGCATCACGTCCGGCTACAATTTGAATCCGGAAGAGGCTTACCCTGCGTTGCTGCAGGAGAAAATCAAGGCTGCGGGGCTCGATTACGCGGTGGTCAATGCCGGCCTGAGCGGGGACACCACGGCGGGGGGTCTGCGCCGGGTTGATTGGGCGCTGGGTGAGGGGGCGGCGGATGTGATGGTCATTGCGCTGGGTGGCAATGACGGATTACGCGGACTGCCGGTCGCGCAGGTGGAGGAAAATCTGGCGGCGATCATGGCCAAGGCGCGCGCGGCGAATCCGGCGGTGAAAATCATTGTGGCCGGCATGCAGATGCCGGGCAGCATGGGGCAGGATTACACGGAGTCCTTTGCCGCGGTCTTCGGCCGTGCAGCGCAGGCGCACGGCGCGGTGCTGCTGCCCTTTTTGCTCGAGGCAGTGGCGGGTGACCCCAGGATGAATCAGCCGGACTTGATTCATCCCACGGCCGAGGGCCAACGGAGGATTGCCGAGACGGTTTGGCCGGTGCTACGGGGTGTGATCCCGCCGGAGGAGAATCGCGGCGGCGAGCAGTGAGGGGTTGGGTGCTCTGTATGGATCGATCGCCAATGGCGATCTTTTCGAGTCGGAGCGATTTAGGTTTTTCGGTAGCCGCGGCACGCTGTGCCGCGAACCGATGGATTCGTCGGCGGGGACGCCGACGCTACAGGTAGATGTAGCGGCGCCGTCCCCGGCGCCGGAACGACAGGCGAGCACGGCATTTCTTAAACTTCTTCAGGCTTCGCATGGCTTCCTCGCATGGATTGGTCGCGAGGGCGACCTTTCCTAGGGTGGCTTCGCTTGGCTCGGACTAGAGTTCGCCATCCTGTGGATGGCTGCCTCGCATGGATTGATCGCCTGTGGTGATCTTTCCGGGGATGACTTCGTGTATTGGAGACACGAGTTCGCCATGCTTCGCATGGATTGGTCGCGAGGGCGACCTTTCCGAGGGTGGCTGCGCGTGTCCTAGACTTGAGTTCGACATCCTGCGGATGGCTGCCTCGCATGGATTCGAACCATGACACAAAGATTCAGAATCTTGCGTATTGCGCAGATCGACATTGTACCGCAATGTGCCGATATGAGCAGGGTAAGCACACGTAAACCCGCACCAACACTGGATTCGCAGGCGAACGACAACCCTAACATTCCGGCACAAGCCCGTGCCGACCGCTACGGAAAAAGTGGCAAGCAAGTGGCAAACGAAAGATCGGGCGGGGTTGGCATGAATAGCGCGAACTACTGGATTGGCCGTTTGTTCAAGCCCGTGAACAGCGAAGGCGTGGAGTCGCCGCACTTCAGCATGAAGGTTCAATATCTAATAGGAAATCGCTTTCCGGCCCTCCGGGGCGTTGGCCCGGAGTTTGAAGCTGGAAGCGGTGATTTCCATGCCCGGTCGGTTCCGGCGAGGGGGTAGGCTGGAAATGCGAGCCTCCCACCCGCCGCTCCGAAGGCTGAGTAACGGTTCCACCTCTACCCCGGCCCTTGTCCTCCCCATACCATTCGGCAATTAATGCAAAAACTGACTTTAATCTTGGCCTTCATGGCACTGGCCACCTTGGCAGTCAATGGAGGCGGTGAAGGGACGGGCGTCTCCTTGGAAGGGGCCACGGCCACCCTCGGGGCAACCCCGGATCCGGCTGCACCCTTCGTGGCCAGTATCAGTATCGCCAACGGGCTCGCAACCATCTCCGTCAATTCCTTCTCGGGTTACTGGTACCAACTTGAGACCAGCGAGTCTTTAGACTCCGGCTGGGTTCCGCTGAATGAGGAGCTGGTTGGCAATGGAGTCACTCTTAAATTCATAGACTCGACACCGCTTTCCGCTGTTCGATTCTACCGGATCCAGAGGCGCAAGGCGGGAGTGGAGCCGGGTGGATTTGGTTTCGCTAGTTTCACCAACGCTGCCCCGGACTCTTTAGTCACCGCCAACTCCATTTTGGTCTCTGTTCTTGGTGGGCCAGCAATCATTAGCATACAGAACGGAAAATATTCCATCGACGGCAGTGCCTTTACCGATGCGGATGGAATAATTTCAAATGGCCAGGTAATTACGCTTCAGCAGATGACGGCAGCGCAACTGGCGACGACCATTGATACGGTGCTAACGATTGATAGCATTAGTGATTCCTTCAGTGTTACCACTTCGACTATTCCCATTCCCACCGATCAAATGCGTCAGGGAAACCTTGAGGGGGTCAGGGTTTGGCAATTGCCCAACGCGCCGAACGGCGACAGGCCCGATCAATGCTGGTTGGCCGTGGGATCGCATCCCAATGGCGACATCTATATTTCCGGACACGATCACGTGAACAACTCGATGCTGTATCGACTCCATCAGTCCGATGGGGTTGTGCGTTGGGTTGGTGATGCGGAAACAGCCTCTCGTAAAGTTAACAACTGGCTGCCGGGTGAAAGCGCTGAGAAGTTTCATACGCGCCCCATTGCCCACGACGGTCGAGTCTATGTCGCGACACTCGATAGCTCGAACATGAACAACGATTATTTAAAAACCCGTGGATTTCACTGGTATGGATACGAACCGCTTGACAACGAATTGCTCGATTTGAGCGTATCTGAGCCTGATGGTGTCGGATGGCCCACCCTGCAGATCGTGACTATCCAAAAAGACGTGGAGAATAATTTGCTCTACGGGATGTCCATTCCAAGAAATGAGTTGGTTCGCTACGATATTGATCGGGCGGAAACCACGCTTTTGGGTAAACCGAGTGCGTGGACCGGTTACTTTTACAGTAATCGTTTTATGTGGGTTGATTCGCGCGGGCGAGTCTACATGACAGGGGGCTCCAGTCGTCCTCAATGGTATAAAGGCGAGTCTGCCAGCACCTTCGACCATGTCTGGTATTATGATCCCGCCACTGGCTTTGGTGAACTTCAAGACTTTCCGCTTCAGGGCCCCAACGCCATGGAAGTTGGACAGTGGGACAGAACAGGTGAAATTCTCTATACGGCTGACGACCAAGGTAACGTCTATCGCTTTACCGATGCCACTGCCTCGTGGAGTTTTGTGGGACGGCCCAACTTTAGCGGCATTGGCAAAGGCGTGCCGAAAACTTGGGTTTTCCAATTGTCTGCCGATGCCGAAAAAATCTACATCGGGGTGAGTGATGTATCTTATCCCAATTCCATTTGGGAGTTTGATATTGCATCGGGTGTCACTACCGAGCTGGCCAAGCTCCGCGAACTGGATACTGTCGCGAGCTCACAGGCCTTTATTACTGGCTATGATTCCTGGGATGCTAATGGGAGTTTTTATATTTCCAGCTTCTCAATGTACAATGGCGTGAATGTCTACATGTTGGGTATTGACCCTGTCCGTATAAAAGCAGCCAAGGACAGTACCTTCGATTTGATTGAGGTCAGCAGCCAAACCGCCGGCAGCAACATTTCGATTTCTCGAACAGGCTCAACCGACGTTGATCTTGAAGTCTTATATGAGGTGACACTCTATGATGCCTTTGGATCCAAGCTGCAATCAGTGCCGGGTCAAACAACAATCGGTGTGGGCCACAAAATGATTGAGTTAAGTGAGATAATTCCTGGCTTGTCCCCATCAGCAAGTTTTGCCTATGCCGAATTTAGACTGGTCGCAGACGGCAACGATTATGTTTTGGCGGATAATGATAAGATTATCCTCAAGTAAGGCTTTTTCGCTCGACGTCTGTCAGGTTTTCAAGATCATTACCGATTCCGAACTGCGAGGCTTCATGCGACTTCTGATTCACTGGCCCGTCATCTTTCCCGACCACCGGGTTAAAAAACGGGTTACAAAATGAGAGGGGTCCGGTACGGATTCAGAGGAATAGAGCTATTCAATAGATTAAATACGGACCCTGTAGAGCCCTCTCTGATAGGAAATCGCTTTCCGGCCCTCCGGGGCGCTGGCCCGGAGTTTGAAGCTGGAAGCGGTGATTTCCATGCCCGGTCGGTGCCTGTTGCGTATCACGGAAATCCAAGCGTCTGGAGGACGCGCCATGGTTAAGCTCGGCGAAGTGCGTCTGCAAGTCGCCAAGCTACGCCGCGATCCCGGCAAGAGCGGGGTGGACCTATGCGGGTGTGGTGCGGAGGTTTGCTGGTGTCCGTTGTGGAGAAGTCTCATCGACGAGTGCTCCGTGACGGCGACACCGGCAGACGATCTGCGGCTGATCGTTCGCCTCAGACGCGAGATGCTAGGCCGGATTTGCTTTCCTCGATGCGAGCAAGATTCGCGAACCCGTGAAGGAAAAGGCCGCGGATCCCGACTGGACGACAAGGACGATTCCGTCGGTTTCCCAGGCTCGAGGAATCATATTTTTTCGGCAGCAGACGGCACGGCGATGTCATGCGGAAATCGGTGAAACAGACGATCGCTGGTTGGCGCCCGACAATCGGCGGCCGGCTTCGGCGCTTAGTTTGCGGCCACGCGTTCGCGGGCAGCGGGGACAAACGCGCCATTGGGAGTTGGCGGAGAGGTGGTGTTGAGCAGTGCATCCCGGATCAGGGCCCCTGCGGAGTAGATGCGCGGAGGCGGAAGAACGTCGAGCTGTTGGTGTGGGAAAGGGGCATTTTCGCTCGTGCCCTCATTTCGGTATACCCATCGCCCGCCACGATTGGTTCGACGATCATGTGATCAGGACCAGTATACCAGCCGTCCTTAATCGTTTTTGTGAGTTCCGGAGTCAGCTCGACTTCCGCGTGCTCGCTGACGCGGTAGAGGAAGACGGGAAAGGTTTGTCCTCCAATCTCTGCGAACGCAGCCTCGGTGGGGGGCAAGTTGCCCTCCCACGGCGAAAAGCCGAAGGCATGCTCCAAAAGGTTGGAGATGTTATCCCGATCCGGGTCGCCTTGGGCTCCGCCGACGAGTGGTTCCTGAAGTTGGTTTTGGTTAAAAAACTGCCGTAACCAGAAGTCGAACGGGTGCAGTGCTTCGATGCGGACGATCTCGGACATGGAAGCGGTTTCCTGATCGTCGAGTGCCCGCGCCGTCAATTCGTAGGAGCCAGTTTGGGTGGGGCGCCAGACAAGCTCATGGGGTGCTTGCGTCGTCGTTCCGATCGGGGCCCCGTTGGCGAAGTAGTCGACCTGGACAACAGTACCGTCGAAGTCGGATATTGCAGCAGCAAGGAAAACGGGTTCGGAGTGTCGCACTATGTCTCCGGCAAGGGGGGATTGCAGAGAAACCTGTGGGGCGAGATTGGATGTCCAGTCCACGGCGCGTTCTACCAATGTCCAACCGGTGGCATTGAGTGCTCCAGCGGTCAGATCTTCCAACATAAGCGCCATCCTCCGCGCTGGAGCCGCGAGTCCGCTGGCCAGCGAGGACCCGGACTCGAAACGGAAAATGGCCGCCTGATCAACCGTGCTGCTGAGAAGGGCCGAGATCTTTGCCCCGGCGACTGGGCGTCCCCAGGTAAGGTTGGCCGGCGAGTTCAAAACGGTCTGCAGACCACGGTCGAGGCCCCGCAGGATGGGGTCTTTCGTGTCTTCCGAGAGAGACAACTGTGTCTGCTGGAGCCGGGTGCCGTAGTCACTTCCCGAAACCGGGCCGGTCATGCCCAGATCGTCAAAAAGATGCGACTCATAGCAGAGGACGGGCACGCTAACGTTACGGAATTTCGTCCCGACGTTGGCCGAAAGCACCGATGAACAGATGAGCACCACGGATTTGTTTTCCGCATGTTCAGAGGTAACCGCGCTGTCGGCCAGGTGGGTGAACAGATAGTTTCGGTCGAGCAAGCGCTGACGAAGACTCTCCTCCGCGGCATTCAGCGAAGAGGCTCCTGTGACCATCAAAACATGTTTTTTGTCTCCGACGACCACCGCGTTGGGCTTGACCGCTAGCGATGCGCCGTCCGGTGCGGTTAAGGTGAGCCGCACGGTAAAGGAGCCGGGTCGTGTGTAGGTGTGAATCGGATTGCGTTCCGTGCTGGTGCTTCCGTCGCCGAAGTCCCACAACCAGCCGACAGGACCGGGAATGCTTGAGGTGTCTGTGAAGGTCGCGCGGAGCGGCGGTGGCCCTGTGCCGTTTCCCACGGTGAAATTTGCAGCGCCAATGAACCGGACGCGAAGAATATTTGCGCCGGAGGCTGCAGGGTTGCTGCCGGTTGCCGCGTAGAGATCGGAAAAGTATAGACCGTCGGGCCCGGCGGCGATGGCGGCCGCCGTACTACGGCCAGTGCCTTGGTAGGAAACGAGCACGTCCGGGCCGGAAAGTTTCTGGCCAGACCCGCCGAGCTCGAAGGAAGTGATTCTTTTGCCGTTGGCTTGAGGACCGGTTGCGTAGGTGGGGCCCGACTCCGTGACGAAAGCACGCCCGAGCATAGCGGCCGGGAAACCACTTCCGGAAAAGATTGAAGGCTGGATAAACGCCATCTGCACGGGCGCCACCGGAATGACCCAGTTATGGATGGCGCCGATTAGCATGGACGAATCATTGCCGTTCCAGCCGTAGTTCCGCCCGCGCTCGGCACGGGACAGGCGGTCGTTTGCGTTTGTGCCATTCTCCACGACGTAGAGCGCCTGGTCGGCGCTGCGCCAGTCGCCGCCGAAGGGATTGCGATATCCGTAGCTGAACACATAATCGGCAAAACCGATCCCGTCGGAAATGTCGTAATGAGGATTTGACGGCAGTGGCCGACCGGAAGCATCCATGCGCATGATTTTTCCGCGCGGGTCGTGAATGTTCTGGGCCGAGGAGGATTGGAATCCGTCGCCGGTGTGGACCAGAAGGTTGCCATCGCCATCAAACGAGATGTTCGAGATTTGATGGGATGGTCCGGTTGGGTGAGGAAACATGTCGAAAATTGGTTCCGGTGCGGACGTCATAGTCCTTCCTCCGTCCGCGCTCGGTAACCGGTATACGCGGCCGTAAAAACTGGTCCCGCTGCGGTAAACCGCTGAGGCGAAAATCTCCCCCGTCTGCGGGTGAACAGCCACGTCTGCCAAGCCCATCTCTCCGCTGCCTGGAAAACTTATGGTTGGCGTGTAATTGAGCAGTCCCGTGGCGAAGTCGGAGACCGTGCCGTTATTCGCCACCACCTTGATTCTTCCGTAGAGTTCGCCGATGTAGAGCTTCGGCGAAGTTGGCTCCATCGAGGGTCGCGGCACGAAGCAAATGGAGGTCGGGAGTTGGTAGCCTGTCGAGACTACTTCAACCACGTATCCGGGCTGCTGCGCCACCCATGAAACCGGCGCGCCTTGAGCCAGTTCGCCGAAAGTTGGCACGTTGGTGCCAGATTCGTCAGTGTAGGAACTGCCAGTGATGGCGATCCAGAACGAGACACTTTGCCCCGGTGGTAGATTCACTCTTGGCAGGTAGATAGTCCGGTTGACGAACCGATCGTCGGTGAAGGCGATGCGGGAGGCCGGCAGAACAAGGCTACTGCTTCCCGCTGTCAAATTGACGCGCAGCGGTTTGTCCTTCGTGATCGGCGGTAAATGTTCCGCAAAGGGCGGCGCGGTGAACGAGGAACCGACTTTACGGTAAAACAGTTCGGCGCAGCAGCTTTCGAGTCGCAGAATGTGCGGCGTGGCGGCCGGCGGCAGCAGGATTTCGCCCGACGAAGACAAGTCGACCCACTCAGGGGCCGGGTTGGGCTCGATATCGGTCAGCTTGAGGGGGAATAACTCTTCAAGTCTCCCCGTAACGAACGGTCGCAATGCCCAGTCGGATCGCTCGCCGCGGGAATCTTGGAAGCGAACGAGCAAAATATACTCGGTCCCCGCATCGAGTGCCGTGCGGCCGGCGTTGCGGAAAGTCCCGTCGCCGAAATGAACGTGCCAAATGCGGAGATCGCTGATGCCGTAGGCATTCCATTGGAGCGATTGGTCCGACGAGCGCCTGATTTCCCAGTCAGTCGAAGCCAACGTGTCGCCGTCCGCATCGGTGAACTCTTCCGTGATGGCCATGTGTACGTCGAATGGGCTGACGATCGCGCCGTCGACGTTAGGTTCGACAATCATCGGTGCAGCCGGTGCGGCAGCCATCAGTCTGCCTAGCGCCCCCAAAGTTATGATGAGGGCAAAAGTAGCACGGTCAGCACACATGCGGAAGGGGGGGCTTTGAGTTTGGCTGCCTCGCATGGATTCGAACCATGACACACAGATCCAGAATCT
>Ga0247841_10001255_pt1 | contig 59053 bp, 65 predicted proteins | sample LaCruzMarch2015__2_FD_192410 | JGI IMG/M metagenome (GOLD analysis project Ga0247841, IMG submission 192410) | Freshwater microbial communities from meromictic Lake La Cruz, Castile-La Mancha, Spain - LaCruzMarch2015_18m | ecosystem: Environmental > Aquatic > Freshwater > Lake | place: Spain...
TATGCTACACTTAACCCCAAGATATTGAAACAAAGAAGTGACTGGCTGATTAGGCAACTTCACGCTAAAAAAGTCAGTCGCACAAACAAAAGACTACGGTAACACTTAATAAGTATCTAATGCGCACAAATTAGCCTCTCTGACTCTTAATTAAACCACTGATCATTTTATGAACCTCTCCCGCTGATATCTCCAAATCATCGAATTCCACCTTATCGATATATTTTAAATCTTTCGCTATCTCCAGCTGACTTTGAAGTTCTACTAGAGAAGATTTGGCTTGAAAATAAAACTGCACTTTTTCCTTCGCTCCTCTTCTTGCAAAACCCTCGGCAATGTTTGAAGTTACAGAAACTGCCGATCGTCTCATTTGCGATGTCAAAGAAAACATCTCACTTTTGGGAAAATTTGCAGTAAGCTTATAAGTTTGCAAGACCAAACCGTGAGCTTTCTGCCAAACCAACAGATCTCTAAACGATCTTATCTTTTCCACAATCCCCCGTATACTATATTCTCGCTCCTGTATTCTCTCAAATAATTCTGTCGATTATTCCGTACTTCTTGGCTTCTGCGGCAGTTAGAAAACGATCCCGCTCCGTGTCCAGCTCAATCTGTTTTTTACTTTTACCAGTTAAATCCGCCATAATTTCATTTAGTCTATCTTTTGTCTTGATAATTTCTTCGGCATGAATTTTGATATCCGTCGCCTGCCCCTCAACACCACCTAATGGCTGATGGATCATGACACGTGAGTTGGGCAAAGCAAATCTTTTGCCTTTGGCACCGCCAGAGAGTAAAACTGCCGCACCAGACGCAGCCTGACCAACACAAACTGTCGAAACGTCACACTTGAGATGTCGCATCGTGTCAAAAATCGCCAAGGCCGCCGTCACAACCCCGCCAGGGGAATTGATATAAAGTTTAATGTCCTCTTTTTCAGATTCAGATTGCAAAAACAGTAACTGGGCGATAATCAAATTCGCCGTGTCATCATCAATCACACCGCCCAGAAAAATTATCCTCTCTCTCAGCAATCTTGAGTAAATATCGTAGGCTCTCTCACCAAATTGTGACTTTTCAATAACCGTAGGTATCAAATATGACATAGCTTCCTTAAAAACCATCAGATTCAATTATTTGCTCCGACTGATGCAATTTAAGCACAAACAGACATGCCAGTCCAGACTGCGCCTGCTATAATGTAGATAATGAATCTTCAAACTGTCTCCAATCAATTAGGAGTTTTTCTCTTGGTCGTTCTGGGGTTTTCGTTCTTCTATATTTTCTTCTTGTTGTTAATGATTAATCTGGTCTGGATTAGAAAGATGGTCGTCGGATTGATTAGCCCCAGGCACAAAAAACACAAGGTCAACGGACAATTAGTCTTCCACCCGACCGCATCCAGACAGAAAGTTTTGTTACAGGCAACCGAAGCCGAATCACACAAAAGATTTTCCTTTGTCTCAAATGAATCCGGACACTTTATTTTGAACTTACCTGATGGCAACTATAGATTGAAAATTGATGGATTCGGGCTAAAACAACTTGGTGAAACGCATATCGAACTTTCGCCAAAACATACGCCCACTAGAATTGATATTAAGGTCAAGGCCGTTGAACAAGTTATCCCTAGCCCGCTCCCAGCAAAGTTTATCGCCTACACCAAATTTCTATGGTTAGCTCTTTCATTGACCGGTTTTTCGCTTTATCTACAAGCTGCTAGCGAGCTTGAAACTACACAATCAGCCTTTGTGGTAATTATCTCGATCGTCTGTGTCTATCTAGCAACACAATCCCAAAGGATTTTCTTCAGAGTCATGGATTTTCAAAATAAACCGCTTAAATCCAAAAAAGTTAAAATTAAGAACAGTCAAAACAAAACCCTCGCCAATTTACCAACAGACGGCCGCGGACGAATTTGCCTATTGGCATCTCAAGGGATCTATAAAATCGAGGCCGATCAGCACCTAGACAGGGCCTTTAGAGTCAACGAAACTTCTATCATTGACCTCAGACTCAAACTCTAAGTAAGAATTACTGTGCGCAAAGTTCGACAATTCGTTCGAAAACTTTATCTGTCCCCTGTTTATCCGAGACTTCGATTTTTTCTGCCTTGGCAATTTCTGATAGCCCGACACCTAGCATAATATTTTTCTTAGCCTGATCTTCCAGATCTTCGTCAAACTTTTTCTCGTCCATACCGATTTTTTTTCGGTACGTCTCAACGGTTTGGCCAGAATTCTTTAGGTTATCTTCCAGGGAATGCTTGAGCCGGTGTGATTCGTTTTCAACAAGCGACTTTGGAACATCAACTTTTGTCAGCTTTATAATCTGTTCGGAAATCTTTGATCTTTGCCCAAGCACTTCCTTTTCTCGTTTTTCACCGATCAAGCTTTCTTTAATTGCATTTCTGAGTTGCGAAACTGATTTATGACCAAATTTTTCAGCAAAGACACTGTCTAATTTTGGACCGATGATGTCCTTTGAATCGACAATTTCAACGCTGAACAGAGCTTGTTTTCCGGCAATGTCCTTATCGGGAATATCCTTGGGAATTTTTAATTCAAAGTCCTTTTTATCACCTTTTTTCATCCCGATAATCTGCTCCGTGAAGCCATCGATCATCTTGGTCTCGCCAACGACAAATGGAAAATTATCGCTCGAAAGAGCATCTTTTTTGACCCCTTTAATCGCGCCCGAAAAGTTTAGCTCTGCCCAATCACCTTGTGTGATCGGTGAATCTTTTGGCTCTAGCTTTGAAGCTTGTTTGGACAAATAGTCGATCACACGATCAACTTCTTCCTCCGTAACAGCTAGCTTTTTTTCATCAATTTTTTCAATTTTGATTTTTTTGTAGTCACCAATTTTTGCTTCTGGCAAAACGTCAAATTCGATTTCAAATTCAAGCTCATTGTCAGCCCCTTCCAAAAATGACGGGTGTTTGACCACGGAAACAGCCGGTTGGCTCACCGGAAACATTTTATGTTCACCCAAAGCTTGCCTATATCCTTCATCCAGAGCTCTCTCGACAGCGTAGCTAACAATCCTATTGTGACCGATTGATTCAATCGCCATAACTCTCGGCGCTTTCCCGGGACGAAATCCGGGCAAACTCACACTAGCAGACAATTTTTGAAATTCCTCCTCGAATAAATCGTCCATTCTTAGAGAATCGATCTTGACCGCAAACTTGACTCTGTTTTTAGAAATTTGTTTTTTAGCTACTTCCATTTGGCTCCTTATTTAACTGGTCGATAATAACAAAAAAATCCCCGCCTATCAATCGGAGAGCAGCATGACAGGCAAGCGGACGAGGTGCAAGTAACCTCGAACCGCTGGCCTACTCCGAGGGGCGGGCGGATGCCCGCCCCCTCGACCTTATAACCGAATACAGAACCGGGATAGTTAACAAAATTGCTCCAGAAAATACAATTGCCTGGCGCAAGGATAATATATCAAGAAGATAACCAGCTACCGGTCCGCCAATTATGGAAGCAAACGATTCAACCATCGATTTAAACGATAGGATTGTTGCTCGATTTTTACTCTCAAGATAAAAATTAGTCAAAGCGTCTTCAAGTGGAAGGAATATTTCTTCAGCACTATTAAACAAAACAAAGACTAAAATTATTAGCAGATATAGATTTATAAATCCCACAAAAATTAACAGTATTGCATAAACTAGCATAGTAAAAAATAAAACATATAGCTTACTTTTATATTTTAAAAGGCGTTCGGTTACAAAAGGAATAATTACTCCGATTATGGCAATCGCCGAAAATAGATAGCCGATCATAGGCAGCGCAACTCCGATTTTTTCAAGATAAGGAGTCCAAGCTAGCCCAGTAGTTTCTTCTACAAAATAAAATATAAAAATTGCCAAAAACATTAACGGCAGAATTTTGCTTTTAGAAACAAGATGGAAGCTTTGTTTGATGTGGTCAACGAAATTCTTCAGTTCACTTTCGCGTACCGTGATGATTTCGCTCAAGTTCTCTCCCGGATTCACTTCTTTGCCAAAAAACAAAAACATGGTCGAGAGAAAAGTCCCTATGGCATAAAACAGCCAAAGATAACTCATGCTCATTCTGCCTATAACAACTCCCGCCAATATCGGAGCAATAATCAAACCAATGTTTCTAAATAATCGCGATCTTATGAAATATGTATCTACTAATTTGCTCTGTTTACTCTCCAAAAGATCAACCGCCCAGGCCCTATCGGCTCCGCTGACAAGCGTTTCAAACAAAGCATCAAATGCAAAAATAATTATGATGACATAAAAATTATGTGCGAAAAAAATTAGCAACAGTGTCAATGAAGAGAGCAAATAGCCCAAAATCACACTGGTTTTTCGGCCGAAAATATCCGCGATTGCGCCAGTTGGCGCTTCGAACAAAATAGAAACTATACTTCTAACACTCCCTATAATTGCAATTTGGAAAAAATTTAACCCAATCCCCAAGAAATAAAGAACGTAGAAAGGCATTATCAATTTTGATAACGACAAAAAAAGACTTTGCAGATAAAACGGCCAAAGTAGCCTAAGCTCGTTTCGTTTAAACATGTCAAAAGTATTATATCCGATAGAGAAGATTTTTGGAGAGCAAATTAGATCAATAAAACACTAGGGCTTAATTTATTATCTAAAGCGAAATAATCAAACCGCCTGTAGTATATACATAATGTGTTCTGGTATACCTTACATGACGAGGGAGAATCAGCAACTCTTTGAAAAGATTTCTATTTTGCTCTCGACTTGTTTGGCCATTTCGTTTTTAGCGCTTGTTAGGATCTCGCGCGGGTCTTTTTCTCTTTTATGAAGCGATCTTTTTATTCCTTCGACAAAAGCCTGCCGAAGCTCGGTATCAATATTGATCTTCACCACCCCCTCGGCAATCGCCACACGATATTCACGCTCGGCACGATTCGAACAGCCATGCAAAACCAAAGGGCATTTCAACGACTCAGAAATTTTTGCCAGGAGTGTGAAATCAAGCTGCTCTTGGGCCGTCAGTTCTCCGTGAATATTACCAATTGCCACCGCCAACATATCCGGTTGCACCGCTTCGTAATATTCCAAAGCCTGCTCGGGTGATGTTTTAAAGTTTAGGGCTGTTATGCGATCCTCGCTACCACCCACACGACCGATTTCTGATTCAAAAACAACATTCCGGCGCGCAGCCAATTTTCTCAGCGATTTTGAAATTTCAACATTTTCCTCCATCGGCAAGTGGCTGCCATCATACATGACCGAATCGAATCTGTCTTGAATGCAACGCTTAACAATATTTATATCCCTTCCATGATCAAGATGTAGAAAAATAGGCGCGCCGCTTTCAAGTTGTAATCTCTTAATTATTCCGGTTAGTTGATCAAATCCGGCATAATCAAGTGCTTTTTCACTCGCCTGCAGTATAACCGGCGATTTAGCTTTGATACTGGCATCAGCTACCGCCAGTACCGTCTCTAGATTGTAGACATTAAACGCCCCAATCGCGAAATGTTCCCTATAAGCTTGTTGAATCAATGTTTTTAATTCCATTTTTTCCTTAATAGTCTTTAAATTGTAAATTTCAAATGAACTACTTTAACAACTTTTCCAACACTGGTAATTTTTTGCCCGAAATCAAATCGCTGGTTGCTCCCCCGCCGGTGGAAATAAAATCAAAGCTACTTTCGATCCCCATCTCATCAATCACTTCCGCCGTATTACCACCCGAAGCCACCTTCTCACATTTTAGTTTCTGAATATAGCGTGCGATTTCATAGGTGCCATGAACAAACTTTTTGTCTTCGGTCATGCCAAGATTCCCATTCCAAAATATCGTCTTGGCACTCGATAGAATACTCTTGTAGAGCATAATTGTTTGCGGACCAATGTCAAAAATTCCTTTTTTAATATATTCATCCTCCATCGGCACGATTGATCCCATCTTATTTATCCCGTCTGTCGGCAAAAAAATATTCTTTCCGGTCGGAATCTTTTGTTCGACGTATTCGTTAGCCGTCTTGCCTCCAACAATCACCGCATCGGATTTTTGCGAAAGTGACTTAATAATTGGCAACTTATCCTCAACTTTTGCCCCACCTATAATACTGACAAACGGCCGTTCTGGCGCATGCAAAATTTTATACAAAGTGTTGATTTCGCGCTCTACCAACAAACCGGCATAAACCGGTAACAAATCTTGAATCGCATCCATCGAAGCATGCTGACGATGAATATTAGCAAAAGCATCCAGCACAAAAACACTGCCAAGCCTGGCAAGCTGTTTGGCAAAAGACGCGGAGTTTTTTTCTTCACCTTCGTCATAGCGTAAATTCTCGAATAACCTCACTTTGTCCGTAACTTGATAAAACTTACTTAGAGCCTTGCTATCGATATCCGTTCGATACAGCTTAGGCGGTAACTTTGATCGCAGCTTTTCGGCTAAATAGTCTGCTACCGGTTTTAGTGAAAAAATTGGGTCATTTGGTTTTTCAGGCCGGCCTAAATGGCAAATGATGTTTACTTCTGCAGCACCTCTTTCTAAAATCTTTTTAATCGTCGGGATCCCGGCATCGATCCTTTTTTCATCTTCGATTTTTCCATTTTCAATCGGGACGTTGAAATCAAACCTCGCTAAAACTCTTTTCCCCCTAAAATCAGCCCTTGAAAGTTGTTTGGAAGAGGGGACGCGGATAATTCTTTTGAAATTATCCGCCATTTTTTACCTCAGACGTGATTTGAACGATTTTGATAAATTCCTTTGATTGCACACTCGCTCCGCCGACAAGCAAACCATCGATTGACGGCTGCATCATAAATTCGCGCACATTTTTTTCATCCACCGAGCCGCCATATAAAATCCGGATATCTTCGACAATTTCGTCAGACAAAATCCCCTTAAGATAGTTACGGATGATATAACAAATTGCCGCTGCATAGGCACCGGTCGCTGCGTTGCCAGTACCAATTGCCCAAACCGGCTCATAAGCAATCGTTAAGTCTTTAAGTTTAGATTTGTCGACATTTTTTAGCGCCAATTCAATCTGCTTCAGAATACCACCATCTTCACCCATCCTTTTTACTTCATGCTCGTAATATTCCTCGAGATGGAAACGTTCTTTTTCGCCCACACATAAAATCGGCCACGCGCCACGATCGAGCAGATATTTTATCTTTTCGTTGATTTGCTCGTCCGATTCTAGGAAATATTTTCTTCTCTCGCTATGGCCGACAAGCACGAATTTCGCCACTGTTTTAGCCATTTTGTACGAGATCTCACCAGTATATGCTCCTTCATCAAGCCACATCGAATTTTGCAACCCAAGATAGAGGTTGCTCGGCCGGGCTTTAAGATATTCAAAAATCGGATGAAGAAAAACCGCTGGTGGACAGAGGGCGACATCAATGCCTCGAATGGATTCAACCGCTTTAGAAATCTGCCCGGACAAAACACAGCTCTCGGTCAAATCGAGATTCATTTTCCAGTTCCCAACGACAAGGGGATCCATATCCCTCCTAACTTACGAGCTTTAGAAAAGCGCTACGATCTCTTTGGCCGTTATCAAAAGAATTAAAACTATCAGTAATGCAAAACCGGCCAAATGCAAAAAATTCTCCACTTCAGATTTTATCATTTTCCGACCCAAGATTCCTTCACCCAAGATCAAAATTCCCCGTCCACCATCAAGAGACGGAATGGGCAAAATATTCACAATCCCGAGATTAATGCTCAGCCACGCCGCAAGCTGGATAATATAGCTAAAGCCCATCTTGACCGCCTGACCGGTGACTTTGTAGATTCCAACCGGACCCGAAACTTCGCCCGCCGTGTGCCCTGTCTTAAAGATAGTCCCGATTAATTTCATTAATAGTACAAAAATATTAGCTGTCGTTAGAGCCATTTCTTCAAAACCGGCAACGATCGCCTTACCAATGGGCAGTTTGACAATTGGCACATCGGCAATCCCAACCCCTAGCGGCGCATCAGCTTTTTGGGAAATTTCGACTGATTTTTCAATTTGTTCGCCTTGCCGGTTAAGCTTGACATTGATAGTCTCGCCCCGATGCTCTTTGGTATAGTTTGCAAAATCTTCCAGAGATTTGAAACCAATTATCAGATCGCCTTTCATCAAACCAGCAGTCTTGGCCGGGCTATCGTCAAATACCTCCGCAATCACCACCTGCGTATTTTTCTCTCCAGTTAATTTTTCTGGGTCGAGACTGACCGGCGTCATCCCTACGCTATATCCGATTGAAAACAAAACTCCGGCCAAGACAAAGTTCATTAGCACACCAGAAACCACAACGAGCAGCCGCGACCACGGCTTTTTAGCCGAAAACGATTTGGGCGAGCTGTTAGTCGAGTCTTCGCCGAGCATCTTTACGTAGCCGCCTAAGGGGATCGCGTTTATGCAGTATTTTGTCTCACCCCTTTTGACACAAAAAACTTTCGGCGGGAAACCAAAGGCGAACTCCTCAACTTTAATTTTCGATATCTTTGCGCTAATAAAATGCCCAAGTTCGTGAACAAAAACCAACAAACCAAGAATTATGACGAAGGCAATAATTGTCAAAGCTATCATCAAACTGTCCTCAATTCCGCTTCTTTGCCTTTTACAGTCTCTTCAATTTTTTTGTTAAACTCATCAATAACTTCGTTCAGCTCTTTTTCGGCGGCGTATCTGTCATCTTCGGTAATTTCATCATTTTTTTCCATTTTTTTGATCTTTTCCCAGGCTTCTTGGCGAACTGTGCGCAGGGCAATTCTCCCTTCCTCGCCTTTTCGAGAAATGTTTCGCACCAACTCTTCTCTTCTCTCCTCGGTCATTGGTGGCAGCATAATCCTGACCACGTTGCCGTCGTTAACCGGTGAAAGATTAAGCTGGGAATTTCTAATTGCCAATTCAATGTCACCCAGGGAATTTTTGTCCCACGGTTGAATCACAATTTGTGCTGCATCCGGAGTCGACAATGTCGCCATTTGCTTTAGCGGTGCGACAGACCCATAATAGCTAACCTTGATATTTTCAACCAAACCAGTCGATGCCCGACCAGTTCTGATATTTGCAAAATCTTCAGCCAAGCGCTCAACAATTTGCTCAAAATCTTGTTTGAGCTTTTTTATAACCTCTGGGTACACTTTTCCTCCAATCTTTAACCTCAAGCTAATTCTATCGATAAGAAGAAAATTTTCAATATCAAATCATTACTTAGACCAAGCACTAAGAGATCAATGTACCGATTTTTTCTCCAGTAACGGCCTTTTTCAGGTTTCCTTTTTTCGTATAGTCAAAAACAAGAATTGGCATCTGTTTTTCTCTAGCCAGCGAAACGGCAGTCGCATCAAGCGCCTTGAGATGTTTTTGCAAAACTTCGTTGTAGGTAAGTTCATCAAACTTTTTAGCTGACCGATCAACGCTCGGATCGGCATCATAAACACCGTCGATATTAGAAGCTTTTAATACAATTTGGCAATCCAACTCGATTGCTCTCAGGATTCCGGCCGTGTCGGTGGTAAAGCAGGGATTGCCGATTCCACCAGCACAGATCACAACCCTACCTTTTTCCATATGTCTAATTGCTCGACGTCTGATATAGGGCTCGGCAACTTTGTTGACGTCGATGGCTGTCAAAACTCTTGTCGGCACACCCGCTTTTTCCAGAGCATCCTGTAAAACCAGCGAGTTCATGATAGTTGCAATCATCCCAACATAATCTGCCGAAGCTTCATCCATTCCTTTTTGTGCGCCCATGCGCCCCCTAAAGAGATTGCCAGCGCCATTGACAATGGCGACATCGATTCCAAGTTTTTTAATCTGCGCTATATCGTTAGCAATAGCGCTAATCGCATCATAATCAATACCATAACCATTCTCACCGCCAAAAACTTCACCGGAAAGCTTAAGTAGAATTCTCTCAAACTTTCGCTTCGAATCCGTAATTTCCTGAGTACCCATGTTTTACCTCAAAATTTACTTAATATTTGGTTCATTGTACTGATTAGATCAGTGATTATCAAGGCCAATGCTATAGAACTACAAAAAAATCCGCTGATCAGACGGACTTCTTTTGGGTAGGCACGTGCAATATCGGCTGCTTATCTTCACTCAGCTACACTTGTAGCTTGTCGCGAATTAGCTCTTCCTCAGCATGTTTTTTGGCCTCATCCTAAGCTCTTATTACAGGTTGAGCGGTGATTGACCCTCACGACCAGCGTGGAGATTTCAACCGCGGGAATCTGAGTGCTCCCCCTCCCTTTTTATAGCTCATTTTCCAAGGTATCAGAAACTATTTTATTGTCAATGCCAATGTGATGACTAAATAGAACTTATTCTTGGCCCAACGCAAACTTCACAAATCTTTTAATCCTGATATTCTCGCCTGTTTTGGCGATAGTTTCATTAAGAAGATCACTAATTTTTTTAGATGGTTCGCGGAAATATTCTTGATCTTGGAGTTGCTCGACAGTTTCAACCTCGCTTGAGGCAATATGCAGACAAAGCTCATGGACAAATTTTTTAAATTCTTCGTTTCTTGAAACAAAATCGGTTTCACAATTCACCTCAACCATAACACCGATCTTGCCCATATGAAGATAGGAGTCAATCAACCCCTGAGAGGTCGATCGCTCTGATTTTTTTTGGGCAACGGCTGCGCCTCTTTCATTCAAGATCTTTTCAGCTTTTTTCGCATCGCCAGCGGCTTCGTCGAGTGCTCTCTTGACATCCATTACTCCGGCGCCCGTTTTCTCCCTAAGCTTTTTTATCTCCTCTAGCATCATTCTCCTCTAGTTCTTTTTGGTTTTTGTCTTTGGCTTAACAGTTTTTTTCGCTGTCTTTGCCTTCGGCTTCTCTTTAGTGCTCTTTTTGACCACTTTTGCAACCGGTTTTTTGGTCTCTTTTTCTACTTCTTTTACCGGCTCTTTAGTTTTAGCCAGAGCCTCTTTTTCCTTGGCTTGTGCTTCAACTTTATCGGACAACCTTTCCTCAATCTTATCTTCGCTAGCTTCGGCCTTGGGTTTGAAATTCGCCTTAATCCCATCGGCAATGAGCGACATAATCAACTCAATAGTTTTCCTGGAATCATCATTAGCGACAATCGGAAAATCAATAATCTTTGGGTTAGAGTTTGTATCGCAGATTGCAATCACCTCAATACCGCCTTTTCTGGCCTCCGCCACAGCAATCTCTTCCTGCTTTGCGTCAACCACAACTAGCACATCCGGCTTAGCTTCCAGATTCTTAAGGCCGCCAAAAACCGTCTTTTGCTTTGCTAAGTTTTTCTCAATATGCAAAATCTCTTTTTTCTTGAGATGTGAGAGGTTGTTCTCAGCTAAGTCTTGCTCGGTTTTGTTCATCTTTCTAATGCCCTTGATAATGACATCGAAGTTCGTCAGTAAACCGCCCGGCCATCTCTCGATTATGTACGGGCTGTTAAGCTCCTCGGCCGTTTTTTTGACAACTTCCTTAGCTTGTAATTTCGTACCGACAAATAGAAAAACTGCACTGTCGTTAGCGCGCGCTTTAATTTCTACCAATGCCGTCTCAATCTGGCCAATCGTTTTTTCCAAATTTATAACCGCTACCCTATTTCGATAACTATAAACAAACTGGTGGCTTCTAGCATCAGTGTGGTTTCGCCTGTGACCGAAGTGCGCTCCTGATTTAAACAATTCGGTAATCGTGGGAATGGTTTTTACCATTAAATTCCTCCAACATTAAAAAAGGTTTCTAACCAGTTAGGCGATCGTACCAAAAATAGATGTTCTTTTCAAGGGTATTTAGAAAATTCTAAGAAGGTAGCAGCGCAAACTCTTGATTTTACCTTCGACTTGAAGTAATATGTAAAAACATGAAAAAAGATATCCACCCAAAATATTACGAAAATACCAAAGTCACCTGCTCATGCGGTGCGTCTTTTGAGTTGGGTTCAACCATTCCGAAGATTAGCGTAGAAATATGTTCGAATTGCCACCCGGCATATACCGGCAACAAGAAATATTTTGATAGCGCTGGTAGACTCGACAGATTCAAAACCAGAGCCGAAAAATCAGCGAAAATTCAAGAGAAAATTAGTCAAGAGAAAGCCAAAGCGCTTTCTAAAAAGAGTGCTCAAGATAAAGAGGTCGAAGAGACCAAGCAATAAGTTCAGTTTTGCTTTAATTTTTTTTCCAAGATGAAAGATACTATTTTTGAGTTAAAAGAAAATTTGAACCTTTATAACAGCACTGAAGGCGAGCTTAGAAGTCTAGCAAAACAAGAAATAGATCGAATCGTTGAAAATATCGATTTACGAGAACCTCAGGATAGCCACAATGCGATTTTTGAAATTCGTTGTGGCACGGGAGGCGAGGAAGCTGAGCTTTTTGCTGGTGAGTTAGCCAGAATGTACATGAAATACTTTGAAAAGAGGGGCTGGAAAGCAAGTATTTCTGATAAAAGCGAGAACTCTATCGGTGGGATCAAAGAAATTATTATGATCGTCAAAGGCGATGGCGCATACGGCGACTTAAAATTTGAAGGTGGCGTCCAGCGCGTTCAACGTGTGCCCAAAACCGAAAAGTCCGGTCGTTTGCACACTTCGGCAGCCACAATTGTGGTCTTGCCCGAAGTTGAACAAACGGAAATTGAGATCAAACCAGAAGAATTGCGTATTGATGTTTACAGGTCCTCTGGCCACGGCGGACAATCAGTCAACACGACTGATTCAGCAGTAAGAATCACCCATTTGCCATCGGGAGTTGTTGTAACCTGCCAGGATGAAAAGAGCCAGATCAAAAACCGGGAAAAAGCCTTGGGCGTGTTGCGAAGTCGACTCTGGCAACGCCAGCAAGAAACAACTCAAAAAGAATCCAGCCAAAAAAGATTGGCTATGATCGGTACGGGCGATAGAAGTGAGAAAGTTAGAACTTATAATTTCCCTCAAGATAGAATCACCGATCACCGGATCGGCAAAAGCTGGAATAATACCGAAAAAATCCTTGACGGATTTATGGACCCGATTATTGACACGCTCAAAAACGAAGACAAAAAAATGAAACTCCAAGAAATTCTCAAGGCCGATGGTCTCTTATTACCAAATGAGGAAGAATAACTTACCCACGCGGGAAGTTGAGGAAAGTTTTCTCCTTCACCTAACCGGTTTATCGCGAGAAGAATTTTTCTTGACGCGTCCAGTTTTGAATCCGTGGCAAAAAATACAATATTTTTGGCTTAAAAGAAAAACTACTAAAGGTTATCCTCTCCAGTATTTGTTCAAAACTGCTCCATTTTATGGTCTGAATTTATTCGTCAACAAAAATGTTTTAATCCCCCGGATAGAAACCGAATTGCTTGTCGAGCAAGCTATCAGGCATCTTATCTCAAATACTAAAAGGTATGCGAACAAGAAGAAATTGCATGTTATTGACGTTGGCACCGGCAGCGGCTGTATTACAATTTCTCTTTTTACCAAAATAAAAAAAATTGATCCATCTTGTGCAAAATATGCTGACTTTTATGCCGTCGATGTCTCTCTATCTGCTCTCAAAATCGCAAGGCAAAATGCTGCCACACACCGCGCGGATATTAAATTTCTAGAAAGCAATCTGCTAGACAATCCCGAATTGCCCAAAAAATTCGATCTAATTTTGGCGAATCTCCCCTATCTCAAATCGGAGTACTCTCAAAAGTTGCCCAAAAAACTGGCAGACAGTCTCAAGTTCGAGCCGTGCATTGCTCTAGATGGCGGCCGAGACGGGCTAGATTTGATCAAAAGGCTACTTGTACAACTGCCGGGCCGTCTAGATCAGAACGGGCTAGCCATCTTAGAAATCGACCCGGACCAATTAAAAGTTATAGAAGACGAATTTGACGAAAGCTTAACAATCAGATCGATAAGAGACCTCAACGGTTTTGACCGATTTATTTGCGTCACTAATAAAAATGAATAAACAGATCTAGGAGGCTCGGCCAAGCTTCGCTTTGAGCTCTATTTGTTTGCCATCTCTTGTGATGTATAAAGTCACTTCTTCATCCGGCTGATATTTGCCTAATATTCTGCGAAGCGATTTACCTTGAGCGATCTCGTCAGAATTAACTTTGAGAATTATATCGCCCTCTTTAACACCCGCCTTGTCTGCCGGCGAACCGCTTTGCACGGCCGGAATATTGTGTGTCTCGTCCCCGATAACCAAAGCGCCTTTATCGTCCTTGATGCCTTTTATCGCCGCAATTTTTTGGTCAATTGTCACAGTGCTTACACCTAGATAAGCCCTGACAATCTTGCCATTTTTCTTTACTGAATCCAGCGCAGTTTTTAACGAATTAATTGGTATCGCAAAGCCGATTCCTTCCGCCTGAGTTTTGGAGGCAGTAGCTGTGTTAATGCCAATTACCTGGCCTTTGGTATTAACCAACGGTCCGCCGGAGTTGCCCTCATTGATTGCAGCGTCTATTTGCAACAATCCCTCAAGACTCTCTGTGCTCGTTCCAGATGCATCGCTAGCTTGAATAGTTCTCTCCTTGCCACTTAAGACTCCGACCGTTACTGAATTTTGAAATTCACCGAGAGCATTCCCGATTGCAATAACTCTTTGGCCAATATCTAAGTTGTCCGAATCCCCATATTCCACAACTGGCAAGTTCTTAGCATCAATCTTTAATATCGCAAAATCGTTAACTGAATCCTGGGCTAGAACAGTCGCCTTATACTTGTTGCCATCTTGCGTGATAACTGTGTATTCCGCCCCTTCAGTATCGGCCACATGTCTGTTTGTCGCTATCAAACCATCTGAAGTAACAACGAAACCCGTGCCTCCACCCTGTTGCTGCTGGGTTGTTTGCTGTTGCTGCCCATAAGGATAAGCAAAACCGAATGGATTGGTGACCGTCACATCCTTGGTATAAACTACACTAACAACCGAGGGTGAAACTTTTTTAACGGCACTAATCACGCTTGAATCTTCTTTAAGAGTTACACTTTCAACCCGGTTAGAGCCGCTAAAGCTCACCCCACTGCCAGTCTGGTTCAAGCCCAATGTTTTTTGCAAAGAAGACGAACCGGAGACGACGGCAATCCCTCCGATTCCACCGGCAACTCCGGCGACAAAACTCAAAATTACCAGAAAAAAAATTAACGCGCGATTAACTTGTTTTTTTTCATCCATAACCCTCCTCAGTTGGTAAATTCATTATAGCAAAGGCTGCTTCTATTTGTTGTCTTCGCCTTCGTCGTCTGGTTGGTATCTGGCAGAAACCGAGCTTAGCCAGTAGGAGACCGCCACCGCTATAAGAGTAACAAAAATTGCATAAATGAGCTTTGACTTAAGCCCTGATCCGGCCGAAATATAGCGATTGATGGCTTCTTTAACCGTCTCATTCCACGCGAAAGCGGCAACTAAACCGAACGCGCTGGTTAGCAACGCGGAAAAAGTTTTGACCGTTTCAAACTTTAGCTTTCGCGCCGCCTCGGCTGCCTTAGTAGATACTTTTGTTTTGCTTTTTTCATCCATGTTGACCTCTTTTAGCTAAAGTTTTTGTTCTAACGTTTTTTTAATGTTCGAGGGGTCAGCCTGACCTTCTGTTGCTTTCATAACCTGCCCAACCAGAAAGCCCATGACTTCTTTTTTGCCAGATTTATACTTTTCAACCGCGTCTGCATTTTTAGATATGACTTCCAATACAATTTTATCTAGATCAACTGAAAAATTGCTGAGATCTTCATATGCTTTCGCAACTGACACTTCTTCTTTGACTACTTTATCGATGATTTGCTTCATAATATTCGAAGGAACTGCCTTTTCTATCTGCAGCAAAACCAGCTCCACAATTTTTTCATTTTCTAGTGGTAATACATCTTTGTTATTCAAAATAAATTTGGCTAAAGCACAAGAGCTTTGCTCGGACAGAGCCACACAAGAGGCAAATTTTTCACCAAGGCCGCGCTCAATAATTGCTGTGATGTCACGATCATCAATCCCCAGCTCACGCATATTTTGCGCAGATACTTCCGGCAATACCGGCATTTGCCGAGCAACTTCCTCTAAGTCAAAATCTTTTTCCTCAGATATAATTACCGGTGGCAAATCCGGTTCAGGAAAATATCGGTAATCTTTCGCCTCTTCCTTTTCTCTAAGTGGATATGTTTCGCCAAGTTTTGAGTTAAATCCTCTGGTTTGCTTGGTTTTTCTGCCATCGAACGACTCAAATTCGTCTTCCAGTCTTTTTTGCTCGTATTCCAAAGCTTTTTGCACAAATTTAAAGGAGTTGAGATTCTTGATCTCGACAATGGGCGAGCTCTTGTCTTCTTTGATGACATTAATATTGGCATCGCAGCGTAAATGTCCTTTTTCCATATCGGCATCAGAAACTCCAATCGCCTTGGCCATTTTTTGCAACACTCGCAAAAAATTTGTTGCCTGAGAGGGATTAGTGAAATCTGGCTCCGTGACAATTTCCATTAAAGGAGTCCCGGCGCGATTTAAATCAACAACCGAATAATCCGCACCCTTTGGATGCAAAAGCTTACCAGCGTCTTCCTCAAGATGAATTCTATTAAGTCTTATGGTGTGCCCTTCCAGCTCAACTTCGCCGCCCAGGCACAGAGGTTTGTCATATTGGCTGATCTGGTATCCTTTCGGCAAATCGGGATAGAAATAGTGTTTTCGATCAAACTTTGAAAATTCAGCGATTTTACATTTTAAGGCCAAGCCCATCGCAAGGGTTTTTTTAATCGCCTTTTTATTTGCCACCGGCAGCGTCCCCGGCATTCCCATACAGATAGGACATGTTAATTCATTCGGTTGCTTACCCTGTGCATCATTATCGCAACCGCAAAACATCTTGCTCTTGGTATTAAGCTGAACATGAATCTCGAGACCGATAACAGTCTTAAAATCACTACTCATTTTTGAAGGCTCCAAGAGAAATAAGGAATTTTTTCATTTTCCACAAGAGATCGTGATAATTTCCAAGGCCGTTGTTATGCCCCACTTCATGGACTAAACGATTTCTCATTTTGTGCGCCTCCCACATTCCTGAATAGATCGGCCGCTGAACCTGTTTTTGTACTTTTCTTAATCGCTCTGCCATTGTCTCGCCCGGCACACCAGCTCTTTTTAAAACAACATCAACGACCTTGTCAGCTTCGATTACCGCCATTTTGGGCTCCATGGCTTCGATCTCCTCCCAAAGCTTGGTGAGCTCTCCTGGCCCAAAAACAATAAAATTGTTTTTGGGCAAAAACTTTTCAACCAGCCTTGCAACTAGTTGTTCGAAAAAACTAACCGGATTGTTATTGCGTCTGTCTTTCATCATTTAGAATTTCCCCAAATATTCGTCGACTTCCCAGTTTGAAACCTGACATCTATAATTATCCCACTCAATCCTATTTGATTCCACAAGCCTATCAAAAACATGTTTGCTCAAGGCTCCACCTGCCACGCCCGATCTTTTGAATTCTTCAATCGCACTACCGAGCGAATCAGGTAAAGTTTTAATCCGTTTGGAGCTTCTCTCCTTCTCATTCATCTTGTAAATATTCTCCTCGACCGGATCTAAAAGCTTAAGGTCGTTTTTTACTCCATGCATCCCTGCTGCAAGCATCAGAGAGAAGGCCAAGTATGGATTGCAGGAAGGATCCGGTGACCTAAGTTCGATTCTGGTTGACTCCTCGGCTCCGCTTGAAATCTGAGGCACCCTAATAAGCGCTGAACGATTGATTCTTGCCCAAGACAGATAAACCGGCGCTTCATAGCCCGGCACAAGTCTTTTGTACGAGTTGACCAAGGGCGATAAAACCATGCAGATTCCTTTTGCTTGGTCTAATTGTCCGGCAATAAATTTTTTTGCCAAGTTAGAAAGACCGTATTCATCTTTTTTATCGAAGAATGCATTTTTGCCATTTTTGGAAAGACTCTGGTGAACATGCATACCCGAACCGTTTATGCCAAAGACCGGTTTCGGCATAAAAGTTGCATAAAGACCAAATCTTTCGGCGACTGCTTTAATAATAAACTTAAGTGTCACAACATTATCGGCGGCTGTCAGCGCATCAGAATATTTAAAATCGATCTCGTGTTGGCTGGTTGAGACTTCATGATGTATGGTCTCAATTTCAATCCCCATCTTTGAAGCAACGTTTGCAATTTCCTTTCTGACAAATACCGCCCAATCATCTGAAAAATCAAAATATCCGGCCCCGTCAGTCGGCGAAAGATCGATCTGCCCGTCTTCTTCGCGCTTAAAAAGAAAAAACTCGATTTCCGGACCAACGTTATAACCGTACCCAAGCTTTTTGGCCTCTTCTAAATTCTTTTTTAAGATATATCGCGGGTCACCATCAAACGGTGTCCCGTCCGGTTTCATGACATCGCAAATTACCCTGGCCGATAAATATTCATCTTCATCAAAAGGTAGAACGGCAAAAGTATCAAGATCGGGAAGTAAAAACATGTCTGATTCAGCGATTCTGGCAAAACCTTCAATCGACGACCCATCAAACCATTTACCGCGCTTAATCGCCTCTGGAAACTGATCAGTGGGAATCTGCACGCTCTTAACAATGCCGTCAATGTCAGAAAACTGAAGGTTGATAAACTTTATTTTTTCCGTTTTACATTTTTTGAGAACTTCTTCACTAGTCATTTTTTTCATATTTTTGCCCTTTCTTCTGTAATTTTTGTTTCTTTTTCAAAAACATTGGAGGTATCAAGTAAACGCTGCTCGCACAACATTGGGGCAATTATCTGAATTCCAACTGGCAGCCTCACCCCACCTCTTTCGACAAAACCGGCGGGCGTTGAAATCGCCGGCACTCCGGCGGGATTAATCGGCACCGTGTAAATGTCCGATAGATACATCTTCACCGGGTCGTCTGCTTTTTCGCCAATTTTAAAAGCCGGAGTTGGGGATACGGGAGTGACGATCACATCAATATCGGCATCAAATGCTTTTTCAAAATCTTGCTTAACCAGAGTTCTAAGCTGTAGAGCCTTTTTGTAATAGGCGTCATAATATCCGGCAGACAGAACATAGGTTCCAAGCATAATTCTTCTTTTGGCTTCCTCGCCGAAACCCTCACCACGACTTTGCATATAGACATCTTCCAGAGGAATCTTTTCACCTGGCAAGAGGACAGAATGACCATATTTTATACCGTCGTAGCGGGACAAATTTGAGCTAACTTCAGCCGGCTGAAGAATATAATAGGTCGACAAAGCATAATCGGTATGGGGAAGACTAATTTGCACGACTTGAGCCCCAAGTTTTTCAAAAGTTTCAATTGCACTCCGGACAACTTTCTCCACATCCGCATCCATTCCACTGGTAAAATATTCCTCGGGAATACCTATCTTCATACCTTCAATCGATGTAGCTAGATTTTCAAAATACGAAGGAACTGGTGCGTCTAAAGTCGTCGGATCCAAGGGATCGCAGCCAGCAATTGCTTCGAGAATGATTGCTGCATCTTCAGCGGTCTTTGCCAAGGGCCCCACAACGTCAAGGCTGGAAGCCATGGCGATAACTCCATATCTTGATACCCGACCATAGGTTGGCTTAAGCCCCACTACAGAGCAAAGTGAAGCCGGTTGACGAATCGATCCACCAGTGTCGGTGCCAATTGAACCAAAGCATTCTCCCGCAGCAACGCTGGCCGCCGAACCGCCCGAAGAACCCCCTGGAACACGTTCAAGATCCCACGGGTTTTTTGACGTAAAAAAATCCGAATTTTCCGTACTTGAACCATGCGCAAAAGCATCAAGATTCGTCTTGCCAACGATAACAATCCCAGCGTCTTTAAGCTTTTTAACAACCGTGGCGTCATATTCCGGTACAAAACCTTTTAAAATATTTGAAGCAGCCGTCGTTTCAATCCCCGTCGTACAAAGCAGATCTTTAATCGACATCGCTATCCCATCAAGCTTCCCTAGTGTTTGCCCTTTTTCTCTTCTTAAATCAGACTCTTTCGCCTGGCTAAGAGCCTCCCTTGCCGTCACGCTGATGAAAGCCTTCACCTTCGGGTCGATCTCTTCAATTCTTTTTAAAATCGACTCCGTCAGCGCCGCAGAGCTAACTTCGCCGCTTTGGAGAAGTTTAGATGCCTGAGATATTGTTAAGTTATGATAATCAGCCATTATTTTCCTCAATCACCTTTGGCACAATAATTTGCGTTCCATCATGAAGCGGTGCGCCAGAGATGAGCTTTTTTGAATCAACACGCGTTAGAGATTGATAGTTTTTGACTTCGTCCGCTCTAAAAATATTCTTGAGTCCAGTCACCTGCGATGTTTCTTCAACGCCGCTTAAATCAAGATCATCAACCTTTTTAAAGAGATCCAAAATGCCCGAGAGCTGGATTGAAAACTTTTCAACCTGCTTATCGGTCAAACTCAAACGCGCCAGACGCGCTATATGTAAGACGTCTTCTTTTTTGAGCATATTCAATTTCCATTAACAATATAACACTTGGAGCCGAAAGATCAATAACGGGGGAAAATGCTTTTTCTCAAGAACCTTTGCTACCTCTAACTATCAATCAATTCAAGAAACTTCTTCTCGCTAATAATCTTGACACCAATTCGCTCGGCTTTCTCTAACTTGGAGCCTGGATCTTCGCCTGCAATCAGATAATCAGTTTTCGAGCTAATCGAGCTTTGCACCAAGCCGCCATATTGAATAATTTTTTTGTGGGCGTCGTCCCTGGTCATGGTTTCAAGTGTGCCTGTCACAATAAACGATAAACCCTTTAATTTATTTACGGAAATGGGGGAGTGATATTTCTCCACAACAACGCCTAATTTCACCAAATCGTTTATCAAGCGCACATTTTTTTCATCTTGCAAGTAATCAATCATACTTTTTCTCACCTCTTCACCAACCCCATACATCTTTGCAAACTCCCCCGCCCCAATCTCCAGGAATTTTTCAAGTGTTCCAAATTGCTTTGCAAAATCAATCGCCATCTGAGATCCAATATGCCTTATACCCAGGGCATAGATGAATCTCTCAAGCGGAATTTTTTTCTTCTCGCTAATAGCGGCAATAATATTTTTGGCCGATTTTTCAGCAAATCGCTCGAGCGGTTCAAGATCTTCGTATTTTAGCCTAAAGATGTCGGCAAAATCTTTAACAAGCCCTTCCTCGATCAGTTTGATGATAATTTTTGGACCCAATCCCTCAATTTCAAAAGCGCCTTTTGCCACAAAATGCTCAATCTCCCTTTGTTTTCTAGTAGAACAATTCCTATCTTTACAGTACCAATCAACCTGCCCCTCTTTTCTAGCAATCTCCCCTCCACAGATGGGACAAACCTTGGGCATCTTAAAAAATTTTTCATCGCCCGAGCGCATTCTTTTAATTGGTTCGACTACCTCGGGGATAACGTCGCCTGCTTTGCGGATCACAACCGTGTCACCAATCCTGATGTCTTTTCGCTTAATTTCATCCTCATTATGTAAGGTGGCTCTGGAAACAACCGAACCGGCTACCGGTGTTGGCTCTAAGACAGCTACCGGCGTGAGTTTACCAGTACGACCGACCTGAACAATAATGTCTTTTACGACACTAGTCGCCTCCTCCGCAGGAAACTTGTAAGCAATCTGACCCCTCGGAGCTTTTCCAACCACTCCAAGCTGGGAGAAAAGTTTTTTGTCGTCTATACCAACAACAACACCATCAACCTGATAAGATAACCTCTCCCTCATCTTCATCTTATCGTCAATAAAGACAAATACTTCAGACAAATTTGCGCAAACCTTATTATAAAGCCCCGATTTAAAACCTAATTTTTTCGCTAATTCATGCTCATCGCTATGCCTATTCAGGCCTAAGTCGGTCGCAATCGCATACATAATAAATTGCAGATTTCTGCTGGCCGCAACACTCGGGTCAAGCTGGCGAATCGACCCCGCAGCAATATTTCTCGGGTTCGCAAAAACCGGAAGGTTATGCGCCACTTGGTATTCATTAAGTTTTTTAAATCCGGCGAGAGGTAGGTAAACTTCTCCCCTTACCTCAATCTCTCCCTCAAAACTCATTTTAGTCGTCTGCGACACATCTTTGGGAATTCTTAACGTAAGCGGAATCGATTCGATGGTCTTCAAATTATTAGTTACATCCTCGCCTATTTTTCCATCACCCCTGGTTGAACCCTGGAGAAAAACTCCATTTTTATATAATAAGCTAACTGCCAAGCCGTCCATTTTTAGTTCGCAATAATAACCGGATTTTTTAATCTTCTCTTCTCCAACAAGACGAATCAATCTATTCTCCCAGTCTTGCAAATCATCACGGGTGAAGGAGTCGTTGAGCGAGAGCATTTTACGAGCGTGCTCCACCTTTTTAAATTTATCAAGCGCTGCGCCGCCCACTCTCTGTGTCGGCGAATCAGCTGTCACAAGCTGAGGATATTGCCTCTCAAGGGCAGCCAGCTCACGTTTGAGAGAATCATCAACCGCGTCACTAACACGCGGTTTATCCAGCACATGATAAAAATAACGATTCTCGTCGATTTCCTTTTTTAGAACCTGAATTCTTTTTTGAACAATGTGTAAATCCATAGCCCAATTCTGCCATAACACCTTGACAAATGGAAGGGACGATGATACGCATTAAGTAATTTGCGAAGGATCGCAGTAATGCCTGCTCGCGCTAGGCAAAAACTGCAACACTCTCTTCGCAAAGACCAAGGGAATTCATCGCGCAGTGCTCTCCGATACCCTCCGGCATACTCGCGGTGGATTCCCTCCCACTTTAAAAACTTAAACTTTTAGATCACACCGTCATCTCTCGTAATTTTTTTACTCTGTCGGCAATCGGTGGATGTGTCGAAAATATACTCATTGCAGTACCATTGGATTTCGCTTTCATTGCAGAGTCTTCTCTGAAAGGACTAGCAATAAACAAATGGGCCATGGCTCTGTTTTGCAATCTGGTTTGTGTCCCATCAGCAGAAATTTTTTCAAGAGCGCTTGCCAAACCTTCGGGATAGCGCGTCAATAATGCTCCACTGGCATCCGCCAGATACTCCCTTTTGCGCGAAATCGCCAGCTGCACGAGCATAGCGGAAATTGGTGCAATAATCGCCAGCACAATGCCAATTATAAAAGTGATTTGATTACCATTGTTATCTCGATCGCGGCTACTCCAAAAGCCAAGGCGCAAAAACCAATCCGAAGCCAATGCCACCGCCCCAACCAGCACAACCACAATTGTCATCAGCCTGATATCATAATTTTTAACGTGGCTCATCTCATGAGAAATAACTCCCTCGAGTTCCGTTTTATCCAATTTTTCCAAAAGCCCCGTTGTAACTGCAATTGAGGCGTGCTTTGGATCACGACCCGTGGCGAAGGCATTCGGCTGGCCATCATTAATTACATAAACTTTCGGCATAGGTAAACCTGATGTTATGGAAAGATTTTCCACAATTCTTACAAGCTGCAAGTTTTCCTGACGGTTGGTTAGCCTGGCTCCACTCATCGCCAAAGTTATAGAATCTGAATAATAGTAGGAAACAAGAGTCTGTGCCAAAGAAACAATCACCGCGATAATTAAAAACGACGGATTGTTATAAGCTTTGGTAAAAATAAAACCCAAACCAATGATAAAAATCAAAAACACCAAAACGAGCCCCCAAGTATAGCGAACATTCGCGGCAATTTGTTTATACATACCGAAGACCTATTTCTTGATGATTTTGATATAGATTAGACTGTCTTCTTTGTATATTTCAGCTATCGCAGCATTTTCATCAGAGCCTTTTATAACATAAATATCCGAGTTGTCATATTGAATTTTCTTTACCTGGGCACTACTGCCAAATTCTGTTTTGTAAAAGGCGACAATTTTGTCCAGTGAATCCTGGCTCGAATATGTTATAACCGATACTTTATCGCCATTAAAATTGACTTCCCCCGTAAAATTATCACCCGATTGCACAGTTGCACCCGGATATGCCTTAAGACCCAAATCCATTTTCGTTGCGTCCACTGGCTTATATGTAAGCTCTGTGTCCTTATCGCCAAGATCAATGTAATCAGTCTGCGCTGTACCCGAACTGCTACTGTTTTTGGTAATAATCGCTCGTGCACCAAAATACAGCGCTATTGCTACAACTATGGCGATAATGACATAAAAAACAGTTCTCTTCATTCGCTACACCTCGACTTTGGGAGGATTTTTGGCGGCTTCTTTGTCAACTGCGTCGAGTTCAAAAAGGTCTTTCTTCACAAACTTGAACGTACCGGCAATTATATTCGTTGGAAACGACTGAATTTTTATGTTGAGATCCCTAACGTTTGCATTATAAAATCGACGGGCTGCCTCGATTTTATTTTCCGCATCCGTCAATTCTCCTTGAAGCTGGAGGAAGTTTTCACTGGCTTTCAAGTCAGGATAACTCTCGGCGACAGCAAAAACTGATTTTAGAGCTTGAGTCAAAGAATTTTCCGCTTTCTGCTGATCCTTGATTCCTTGCGCATTCATGGCTGCCGAGCGTGCTTCGGTTACTTTTTCGAAAACTTCTTTTTCGTGTTTCGCATATCCCTTAACCGTCTGGACCAAATTCGGGATAAGGTCATATCTTCTCTTCAGCTGAACATCTATATCACTCCACGCTTCTTCAGACCTAGTTCTAAGCGAAACTAAGCCGTTATAAGACGCGATCAAAAAAATCACGATCAAGACTGCCGCGATAATTATATAAATTGCCATAAAACCTTCCTTTTTTAACTATAAAACTACTCTGGTAAGGCTAATGCTTCGCTTGGTACGGGCGGATAGCTAACGGCTGTACCGGCAGAATTAGCACTGGCCTGCACTGACGATGATCCGCTGGACAGGGAAGTCGCTGTAGAGGTTGCGGAACCGGTGGCATCTTCCAGCTTTATATCCGGCGTCACCTTTATAACCGTTACATCGCCATCCTTGACCGCATCTACATCTGCCGTATCATCCGGGACTGCAGTCAAAGTATAGGTACTGCCATCTGATTTATACGCATACTTTTTGGACGGATCAGGATCTTGCGGTAATACGCTTATATATACCGGCACCAATGCAGTCTCCAGTGAATTTCCACTCGTCGTGAGAAACTCGAGACCACTCGAGATTGGATATTTTTTCTCATTTGTCCAATAATCAGTCAAAGCATTCTGCAAACTCGTTAAGTCGTCTTTTCTGATCTGATCGCTTGTTAGCTCAACAACCGCGCTTACCGGCGTCGACGTCACCTCGGCAGTAGTTTCTGTGGAACTTTTGCCTGTGCCAAAAAGTGAGTTATAGGCAAAATAGCCCCCGCCGACAAGAATAATCGCCAGAACTGCCAGACCGACCAACTTAATTGCGCCACTGCTTGATTGGGGCGCACTTTTTTGCATCGCCCCCACGACATCACTGGCGACTTCTTCTCCCTGGCCGGGAACCGCATTAGATGGCGGCTGTGAAAAAATACTGTCTAGGTTCGCCGTAGCATCGGAAATTTTCTTATCGGTTTGCGCTCCAGGGACATCCGCACCAGTCGGACTGGCCTGTCCGTTCTGGGCTGGCTCTACCGGATTATTTGGCACAGAAGCTTCCGGTTGATCCAGAATCGACGGCGTTTCTTGAGGTGTGTTTTGTTGCGCCGATGGTGACAAAGCAGCGTTCAGTTCACCTCCCACGGCAGAATCAGAAGACTCTGCTACGGGCACGGCTTGAGGCTCTGCCACTGGTTCGACTGGTGGCGCCGGCACTGGCGCCTCACCCACGGGTTGCTGCGCAGTCTGATCGCCCGGGGTTTCTTCTAATATTCTTTTCAAAAACTCATCTGTATCTGGCGCTTTAACTGGTTCATTACTCTCTGAAGCAACCGTTTCTTGCGGAGGCTGCGGCACTGGTGGCGGAGTAGAATTTTGAGAAGACGTCCCTGATGGCAACGCCCCAAACCCTTTCTCTAGCGGTGACTTTTCCTGAGTGTTTAGATTTAAACCATCGGGTTGCTCATGAGAGTCGGCTGAAGCAGTGGGTTCGGCAAAAGTCTGCGGGTCTTCACTTGCTGGCGCACCGTTTTGAGTATTGTCCGTTTGACTATTATCCGCTGGTCCAGACACACCCGGCTGGCCACTAGCCGGTTGATTGGTCGATTGATTAAATTGATCTGGCATTTCCCCTCCTATTTAGAAATCATATCATATTTTGTCGTCAACGAAAATTCATTTCAATTCGTCTATCGCTTTTTGAATGAGTGGGTCATCCTTTAAGAAGAGGATGTCATCCGGCTCCTTGATTTCGATATCCGGAGTAATTCCGTTTTTATCAATACTCACTCCGCTCGGTGTAAGCCATTTTGCCACCGTAATTTTAACCGAGCTTCCGCCGGGCAGACCCACTAGCTCCTGGACCGTTCCCTTACCAAATGTTTTTTCGCCGATGATTTTACCGCGATTGTTGTCCTTGATGGCACCAGCCAAAATTTCCGCCGCCGAAGCACTTCCGCCATTAACTAAAACAACGATTTTTGCGTCTTTCAAACTTTCGTTTCCATCGGCCTTAGATATCTTTTCACCATCTCGGCTCTGTTCTATTACAGCCGCTTTCCCCTTCTCAAGCAATTCCCCCGAAATTCGCACCGCGCTATCAAGCAGACCCCCGGGATTGTTTCTCAGGTCGAGAACAATTTTTATTACGCCGTCCTTTTTAAAGGATTCGGCAATTTTTAGAAAATCCGCAGTAGTTTCGGTTCCAAACTCAGTAATTTCAATAACACCGACATCATCGATCTTTTTTGACTCGACCGTCTTGACGTCTATTTTGTCCCTTATTATCTCAAACATTTTAGTGTTTTCCTCACCTGATCTTAAAACTTCTAGTTTTACGGTCGTACCTGCTTTGCCCCTCATCAATTCAACCGCCTGGTCAATAACCATTCCATCCGTATCCTTGTCATCAATTTTCATTATTTTATCTTTGGGCTTAAGACCGGCTTTCTGTGCCGGTGAATCGTTTAGCGGCGCAATAACCGCAGGACGACCCTCGTAAACTCCTACACGTATTCCAATACCCTCAAGCTGACCATCCAGCTCGTCTCTAAATCCATCGGAGATATCAGGGGAGAGAAAATTAGTGTATGGATCGTCAACTGATGCAAATCCGCCTGCAATTGACCCGTAAAGATATTTATTTAGGTCAACTTCGCCAATATAATCGGCCTTAATCTTTTGATACGCCTGCCAAAAAAGCTCAAAGTCAACGTCATCTGGTTTACCCAAATTATTGTTCGCAAATTTAACACCATAACGGTAAATCTGAATATTTTGATTGCCAAATAGATAGCCGACAAATCCGGCCAGAACAACGCTAACAAATAAATAAACCAAAAAGCGTAATTTAATACGCTTCAGCTTTTTTTCCATAAATACACAATAGCAAAAAAAAGCTTTTTAAATAACTAGCTAAAGAGATTCTGGAGTAACATCGCTACCGTCAGAGGCCCAACTCCACCCGGGACCGGTGCAAGGTCAATGCCATCCGGCCAATTCTCACCGTCAACATCGCCAGCAATTTTGCCGGCTTCAGAGATCGTGCTGGCATCAATAACTACCGCACCAGCCTTAAAATGATCCTTGCTCAGTTTCGTACCCCCACCGGTTGATACGATAACTAAGTCCGCACGCTTTATTTTTTCAAAGTATTGGTCACAGTCTTTTTCCAATATATCAACATCCAAACCAGCCCCGTGCCAATATTTATGTAAAGGCCGGCCCACTAAGAAACCACCACCCACAATCAAAATCTTTTTTCTTTTCGCTTGTGGCCGATAATATTCAACAATTCTATCAATCGCTAAAACCGTCGGTGGATAATATTTATAGTCCCCACCTGCAATATAGCAAAATCCATCGATATCTTTTTCACAGCTTATAGCTTGGATAATTTTATCTTTATCTAAATTTTGCGGTAATGGTATCTGCACAATTATTCCACCTACAGATTCATCCTCGTTCCCCTGTTTGATAAAATCCACGACCTCTTCTGTTGAGACGCTATGCATAAATTTTTTCAGCTTAAAACCAACACCAAGCTCCTCGCATAATTCGCGCTTTTTTCTCACGTATAGGTCGCTTATTGTATTCGAGCCAACCTGCACAACCAAAAGAGCGCCGCTATTGGTCAAAATCGGCAAATTCTTCTCTATTTCCCGCGCAACTGGCTTACCTTTCAGTATCATTTTTCTCTCTGTAGTCATCAATCGCGCCTCGGAGGGCCTGATCGCCCAGAACCGAGCAATGAATTTTTCTTTTCGGTAATCCACCAAGCGCCTCGATTATCTGCTTGGGTGTGATTTTATATGCTTCGGATAAGGTTTTACCAATAGCTATTTCCGACAGAATACTTGTCGAAGCAATTGCCGAGGCACAACCAAATGTCTTCCATTTAAAATCAATGATTTTTTCAGTCTCGGGATCGATTTTAAGCCAAACTTTCATCAAATCCCCACAAGCCGGTGATCCCACCTCGCCTATTCCGTTATATTGCTTCTCATTCATCGAATCGCGCATGACATTCTTGGGATTAAAAAAATGCTCCTCGACTTCGTTCGAGTAAACCCACTCCTGCCCGTTCATGTCTTTAACTTTGCCTGTCATAAAAATTATTTAATCGCACTTATTTTTCTTAAAAATAATACCGATTTTTTAATTGCCCTTAAAGCCTCGTCTATTTCCTTTTTAGCAGTTTTTCTCCCTATGGTAAACCTAATTGAGCCATGGGCCCGCTCTTTTGAATGCCCAAGCGCGGTGATGACATGCGATGGCTCAAGCAAAGCGGAAGTACAAGCTGAACCCGTTGAGCAACATATCCCCGCCTTATCCAAATAAAGCATCAATGACTCACCTTCAATTGCTTCAAAAGAAACATTAATATTGTTTGGCAAGCGATTTTTCTTGGGGCCGTTAAGATTCGTGCCCTCAATCTTTAAAAGTTCTGATATAAAGTAATCTCTTAGTTTGCTTTGTTTTTTTGCGTCAGCTTTATCTATTAGCTTGACTGCTTCGGACAAACCGACAATCCCCGGGACATTCTCCGTCCCTGATCGAAGGCCTCTTTCCTGACCGCCGCCAAAAATAATCGGCTCAATCTCCACATTACTTCGTTTATAAAGAACTCCCACACCTTTGGGACCATAGATTTTCGAACCATTGAAGCTCAGAAGGTCAACACCCAACTTCTCGACATCTGTATCGAGATAACCTGTGGCCTGGCAAGCATCGGTGTGTAAAAAAAGCGGCAGAGAATTTTTATGATTTTTTGATCTTAGCAAGCGATGTTTTTTAACAATCTTAGCGATCTTAGCGATCGGCTCGATAGATCCGACTTCGTTGTTTGCGTACATAATCGAAACTAAAAATGTTTTTTCATCAATCGTCCGCTCGAGTTCTGTTAAATCAATCAGGCCGTCACTATCAACCGGCAAATATTCGACCTCAAAACCTCTTTTTTCAAGCTCTTGGCAAGCGTGCAAAACAGCATGATGCTCGACTTTTGAAGTGATGATTTTACCGCGACCTATTTTTTTGGCTAACCCTAAGATAGCCATGTTGATCGATTCAGTTCCGCCAAAGGTGAAGAAAACTTCATCGTCAGCGCAATTCAGAAAAGAAGCAACGACAGCCCTGGAATCTTCAATAGCTTTTTTTGCTTGTCTGCCGAGACGATAGAGACTGGATGGGTTTCCATACAACTCAGAAAAATACGGGGTCATTTTTTTAACAACCCTCGGATCGGTCGGCGTTGTTGCGGCATAATCAAAATAAATCATATTACAATTGCGAAAAGGTGTTTTATAGGATGAGCCTAGCTAACAGTTTTTGGATCTTTGCCCAAAACAGCCAAAACCTCATCCATTTTTTGGATACATTTGTCACAATCGGGCTTGCCTCTCGTGAGAGAAGTATCCTTAGGCGCAATCATCGCAACCGGGCGCGAATAGCGCATAACCTCGTAGATTTCCCCTCCTTCGACATCCTTCATGACGCGTGAAATTTGCGCCTGAAGTTGGTTGATATTAATCGTTTTCATGGGAAATCTCCAACTGGTTTCAATTTCTATATAACTTTATACATAGATTCGATTTTGTCAATACCCGCAACACCTTCGAAGAGCGATCCAAGCCAATCAGCGTCCTGCTCGTGGATAGAAAGAAAACCAAACCACCTATGATATAATGTATATGGGTGTGCCTTCTTATCCGCCATTGCGGCGTATGTCTCCCCACATCATTGCGACGTACGCCTTTCTTCACGTCATTGCGAAGCAGAGCGGTAGCGGCGCTGCGGCAATCTGTCCCTAGATCGTTTCCTCATCCCATGGATTGCTTCCAATGACACATTGTCTTAATTTATTGAAAATTAGAAAATTGTAAATTGATCATTATATCCATCGTATCCTTTACAATCCATGTGTTTTATGGTATATTAGCTTGTTTTTGGTCAGATGTAGGTAGATAAGCACTATCTACCTACGCTTGGCCGAAAGACACAGACATGAGAGTGTTTGTGAAGATTAGGTCAGGAGTGTTTGAGTTTTGTACACTGTACTTTGATACGCAGATCACATCTCTAGATACCCCCGACGTTTGGGATGTCTAGAGGTGTTTAAGGATATCAGAAACGTCACACGTTCCGATGCACACTACTGGTGTGTAACGGTTGACTGACATGCTCTGCGTTAGCGGAGTATGTTGGCAACCATGTCGGCTTGTCTCATTCGGTTGGGGGCTACTGCCCCCTTGGAGGCATACTGTGGCACACGCACAGAAGCACGGGTTGGGTCTCCCGACCCACCCCGCTCAGACCGTCGTACTGCGACCCAGCCTCACCGTCCTCGTGACGGAGGGATTCCTGGTTGCATGCCTGCTTGCCGTCCTCGTATGGGTGGCAGGCGCTGGGGTACAATCCGTAGCAAGGGCGGAGAAGACAGAGCTGGCGGCGGCTTCGCCGTCCCCAGCATTCATTCCGCCAACGGCAGAACAGAAGGAAGCAGCCGCCCAGAGGGCGGAGGATCGGTCCATCTTTCTGGCTAGCGTTGGCGCGACCGAGATCGGATACGTAGAGACCGTAGGCTGCAAACTGACGGTCTCGGGGAGTCCCAGCACTGTCGTTGAAGGCTCCACCCTCTTTTGCGAGAAGGGAATCGCTCGGGTGGTGTCGGTGACGCCGGGCAGCGCCAACCCCCTCTGTATGGGGGGACTTACTGCCGTTGTGCAGCTCGATCGCGAGCTGCCCCTTAACGGGCTCGGGCAGGCTTGGGTCACAAGCGACCCGGCATCCCCAAAGGTGGAGGAAGAGATCAAGGCGTTCGTCGCCTGGCTGAACAAATAGGCCAGGTACGCCTGCACACTGACTCAAGGGCCCGCCGGTACGCACCGGCGGGCCCTCTTTCGTATAACTGCATTTTGTCTGATACAATATAGTATAACTACTGAGTTTATATGCAAAAAAAGTTATTGATTATAGTTGCGATGTTGTTAATTATTGGTGCAGGCTCAATAATATTTTTTCGGCCAGATTCAAAGAAGTCGAGTCCACAAAAAACGACAGCAAGTAATACTTCGGCTGTTTTAACGTCTCAGGATGATTGGAATGCTGGCACAAAATCAAATGCGGATACTTCGACATCCCCAGGCGATGTGATAATAGAACAGAATGTGCTACAAGGTAGCTACTATCTCTATAAGAGTGATGGAGCACAGCAATACGCCGCGCCATTGGCAGGCGACGGGAACGAATCAACCTACGAGCAAGTATACGTCGCTTTTGGTGCAGTTGAATGGTTGAAGCAGGAATATAGTAGCAAATCTATTTCAAAAATCAGGATTTTGCTTGCACGTGGACGTAACGAAGTAACCGACGCTAAAATCAGCTATTGTAGCGGATCGTGTACAGTCGTTGGTACACAAATATTGACTGATACACCAACCTGGTATGAATTCACGATATCCCCTGCGCAAAGCGCGACTAGCATAAAAATAGAGCCTAATTCAACACCCACGCCACCCTCTTACGCATATATCCGTGTTTACGAATTACAATCTTATTTCACCCCTCCACAATACAAACCCACCGCCACCCACACCACAGGAGCCACACAGATAAGTGGCGGAGATAGTTATTGGGGATGGCAGACATTCACTCCTACTTATACAAAACCCACTAATACTAACATCCAGTTTAGATTCAGAAGCTCAACCGATGGAAGCAGTTGGACTGGCTGGAGTGATGCTCAATCACCCAATAGTGGCAGTAGTCTAGATATTAGTGCATTAGTAACAAATCGTACGGGAGATACAGACAATCCGACATATTATAAGTACTTACAGATAGAAACAACTCTCAGCTCCACGGATGGTGTTTCTACACCCACCTTAGATGATTACTCAATTTCCTATCATACTAATGTCTCCCCCTCTAAGCCTACTGGACTAACTGCGGTGATTGGGGGGTAGATAATAAAAATGTTACGGAAATCAAATAATTGCAATGTTCTCTTTGACAATTTTCAGTAACTCATCTTTTTCTTCTGATGAGATTTTTTTCAGCTCTTCGCCTTTTTGCCAATCACCGCCGTATTTTTTAGTCGCTGCGTCAATTGCTTTGTTTAGGGTGTGGTATTCTCCGACAAATATCGAGCTTTCGTCGGCAAAAAATTGCCAAATTGTTGGGTCAATTAAATAAACTTTGCCGTTTTTAACACTCGCGAGAATGTCATGTGACTTTTTTGTGTTGCAAACATTATTACCTTTCAGAATAATTTGGTGATCGGACTTTCTGTCTTCGTCTAACCAACTTGCAACCAAACGTGATAATTCGCTGCAACAATCATCAAAAAAAAGCGCCTTCTCCTGACGCCTATCTTTCGGCAGAAGTTCCATGATTTTTCTCTGAATTTCTTTGATATATTTTTTGTCCATATGCTTATATTATACTGCAAGCGAAACGTGCTTTACACTCGACTGCAGTAGCTTCATTATTGGTAACAAATATGATAGGTTACGAACATGAAAAATGAAATCGAAGCAACATTTCTGTCGATCGATAAAGAATTAATGAGAACAAAACTCAAAAAAGGCGGGTTTATTTTAGAAATACCTGAGTACATGATGCGTAGAAAAACTTTTGATTTTTCGGATAACTTATCCGGACATAGGAAGTGGGGACGAGTTAGGCAGGAATCAGATAAAATAACCATGACTGTCAAGGAAATACGCGGAAGCGGAATCAAAGACACTTACGAAAGCGAGATTATAGTTAATAATTTTGATGAGGCCTGCGCATTCTTCGTAGCCTGTGGCGTAAAACCAGTAGCATTTCAGGAAAATCTACGAGAGGTTTGGGGGGAAGATGGTATTGAAGTTACTCTCGACACATGGCCTGGTTTGAATACTTTTGTAGAAATAGAAGGACCAAGCGAAGAGAGGGTGTGCAAAATTGCAGACAGCTTGGGTTTTAATTTCGAAAAAGCAGTTTTTGGCAGTATAGATTTGATTTATGAGAAAGAACTTGGGATACCGGCAAAGACTATTATTTGCCTGCCGCAGATCTCTTTTGATAATCCTCCAAAGAAAAGACGCCGCATGGGAGTGGAGACCACGCCTAATTCAAATGCCGTGGAGATCTAGAGAACAAAACCACCCCAGTCGACAACCGTGAAACCATTTCTTTGGAAACTGGCGTGATATCTTGTCGTGGGAGTAACGTAGCTGCTTAATGGTTGAAAAATCAGCCTGACCCTATAGAGCGTTTGTGGCTTGGGCGATATATTAAGTGGTTCTAGGCCATCAAGTTTTGAAGGATCAAGCAAGCCCACTTGATAATACTTTGCTCCAGGCAAATTATTTGTCCAATAATCAGCCAAATCCGAGGATTCTTGTTCGTTCAACGATAGTCTCTTCGCCAAATCTATTAATCCAGATGATAGATTGTCCGAAGCAATAATCTCATAATCACCGCTCATCTGGGGCGAGGGGAGCATTGTTTCGTAAAAAAGATGTCCGTAACTTTTGAGTCCGGAGAAGATCTTGCCAGATTTTAGCGCTAAAACTTTCCAACCATTATCGGGATAGGCAGGAACCGATTTCGTCATCCAGCCTTTAGAGGTATCAACTTTAACACTAACGATGGTCGGCTTTTCTGGATAAAGATAAATCGCCGGTTTGGATTCGGGCGTGAATCCGCACCAAGGATCGCCGGATAATGGTTTTGTTACCGGTTGAAAATCAGTCACACCAAGAGTTTCCTTACCCTTTGTTGAGCTGTTGTAAACATATTCAGTCTTATAGAGTGATGGACCATAGTAAAATTTCTTTCCCGAAACTTCTATTTCTAAGAGTGGGGAGCCATATTCGAGCGTGCCGCTAATAGTGTCCTTGAGGAAAACTAATTTCATACTCGAAGCTGACTCAAACATCTCGCCTTTTTGTACATTGATCAGATCCTTGTCTAGATCTACGTAGTCAGTTGTCCCAGACGCGTGGTTAATGACAATACTATCGTCCCTTCTGTAAAACGGCTCGAAAACAGGGGAATTATCAAGATTCAGATTAAAAGCTTTACTTATGATTTCCTTCTTAGAAGCATCGGCATTACCTGGCAAAGATTTTAGTCTCTCTACCGCCGCAACGGTTTTGGGGATCGGCCCAACTCCGTCGGGTGGATTATTTTTGCGATAATCAGCTTGTTCTTGTTTTTTCTTATTCGCAATATCAATCGAAGCCTGATCGCTGGCACCGACTGCAATCTCCTCTTGGATATCTTCGGATTTTACTGCTGTCGGCGTCGATTGGCACTTTTCCAGTACTTGAGCTACTGTCCATTTGTCCGCCCCGCGATTTTCCGCGGTGGTTAACTTGCTGCGCATATCCGATCTGAGATAAATGTCAAAATAGACCATTGTACTCGTAGCGCCAGCCGTCCTTTGCAAAAATATAACATCTGCGGGCTCGTCCTTTGGAGTCATGACAATCTGAGATCCTGTGAAGTTGTATCTCAAAATCCTAACCTTCAAATATCGACTATCTGAAACACTGGCGTCAAAATCTTCACCATGTGTGACAGCATACGGCATCAGTCTATTTCCAGTCCCTGGTGAACTTTCCCCCTCGCTGATTTTCCACACAGAGATCGGCGCTTCTTTCATTATTCTAAGATACTCAACACCCTTTTTGTTTTTTACGCTGTCGGTTTTATGCGCAAAATCAACCTTGACCGTCGTCGATTCCTCCGCCGCGACCTTATAGAGCTGTTGATCGGGGTTTTTAAGATCATAGTTGCTGGCCGCATGCTGAGTGAGCGATAACGGCGAGCTAGCCGGTGTTTTGCTGGTCGGCGTGCAGCCACACAAAACAGCCGACACAGCCACCAATAAGACGATGTAGCTAGTCCTTCTCATTTCCCCTCTTCGCATTAATATCACCATTATAGTATCAAAAAAGTCTCAAAGATTAAAACAAGTAATTGTATTTTTAGTCGTCGTTTCGGCTACTTCGGACAGGGTGATATTTTTTATTTTGGCAATTTTCTCGGCAACGTGAGTAACAAAAGCCGGCTCGTTCTGTTTTTGGCCCTGCTGGCGAAGCGGCTCCGGCACAATGTACGGTGAATCGGTTTCAATCATAATTTTTTCTAGATTAGTTCGCTCAACCACCTTTTTCAGCTTTTTGTTGCCGTATGTAATATTACCCGTGAACGAAATATAGAATCCAAGGTCAATAATCATTCGCGAGAAGTGATGATCGCTAGAGTAACAGTGAAAAACTCCGTTAAAATAACCCGAATCTTTCACTATCTGCCCCACTTCGTCGTCCGCTTCTCTGTTATGGACAATCAGCGGCTTATTTAATTCTTGCGCAAGATTTATATGCATAGCAAAAAGCTCGGCCTGCTCTCTCAGGCTCGTTTTCTCTTTATCAAGGTGGAAATCCATTCCGGTTTCGCCAATTGCCACAACAGATGGGTCTGTCGCAAGCCGCGAGATAGTCTTGAAATCGATCCTATCAGTATGTGTTGGGTGTATCCCAACCGCACAGTAAGCAAAATTTTTAAAACGCAAGTTTATTTCTCTTGCAATTTCAAGCGCTCTGGTGGAAGTCTGCGGATCGGCACCAACAATAATTACTTTTTTCACTCCGACATCTCTAGCTGATTGCACGACATCAAAATAATTGCTGGAAAAGGCCGAGAAGTTTAAGTGGCAATGTGAGTCTATAAAGTGCATATTTTAGATGAAATCAAAAGAGACACTATTGTACAATGATATCGGTGACTCGCTTGTTTGTCCGACGGAGATAAATCCAGAAATAGCTATTCTTGGAAACCTTGCTCACTGTCGTATCGGAATCGCTCTCAGTCAACTCCTTTTGCTCAGTATATTCAGATTTATTACTGTCAAATGGCAAAACATATATTTTTGCACTTGCGCTGTGCACTTCGTCCGAAACCGCCTGGGCCAAAGTTAATTTGGTGCCATCAGAATAAACCAAGGTGATTCGACTTAAGATCTGCTGGCGAGTTGCCTCTTGGCTTGACCAATATAGAAAGTGCCAACCTCTAGCATATATTTTCTCGTAGCTTTGATCTAGCTCTTTGACTGAAATATTTATTTTCAGATCCTCGCCGGTTGGATTATAGAAGTAATAACCAAGCGGTGATATCGGCTTAATTTGTTCGTATACGGTGTCGCCAGAATACGGATAAGTAACCCATTTTCTAATTGGATAAAGGGGGCCATTAAAGGAGAATAAGGTAATTTTCTTGGCAAAGACATTAGCCAAATCATATCCCGCCAATTCTTCGCCGGCAGCGAGTGTCCATTTTTCTTTGCCTATCTCTAACGTCCACGAGCCGTTCTCCTGCGCCGGTGGATCTAACGGCTTAATCGGTGTCTGGGAGGGCAATGGATCTGGCGGCGTGGGTGGCACAGGAGCATCTTCGGTATCAGCACCGACAATAAAACCGGATGTTCCGCCAGTTAATATTTTGTAGCCTTCGAAAAAACCAGCCACGCCGACTAAGGCCAAAATGGCACAAAAAACATACGCCACCCCTCTCTTGGTATTCCCGCGCGACGAAATTTTTTGCTCAATTTCGTAGACGTCTTTCACTTAATTACTTCCAAATGAGGCGGATAAAGGCTGGGTAATGTTTAGAACTTCAACGGTAAATCTTTCACCACTCTTAACCCGAAATTCATCTATCCCAACTTCGATATATTCGCCACCTACCAACAAAGCGGTCTTTCCGATTAGCCCATTGTCTTGTGCTTGTCTAATTGAAATTAGACTATTTTTATATTTAATAATCTTACTTTCACCGGTTATCGGGCTGGTAGGACCGTTAGTAATTTCATTTAAACCTACGTCTAGAAACTCTTGCGCAGACGCGCTCGAAGCAACAGCTGCACTGTTTGTTACGCTCGTGGCTGTGTCAGCGCTTATCACATTATTTCTAACCGTGGCCGTTACAATGACGACTGCAACGCCGGCAACAAGAAAAAACATGGCGGCAATCCCGTTCTTAGAGCTACTGTCTAGATAGACATTTCTCATTGTTTTTAAAAATTATTTATATAGATATATCCAATACGCCGCACCAGATGGAATCTCCAGTGAATCAGCATTTGAAGAATCAACATTGAGCACTGTAAAGGCTTTTGTCGCCTCAGTAGCGCTTCTATCTGCAATCAAATATATTTTCCCATACACTCGCCCGCCAGACAGCAAATCATTAAGAGTTTTTGATTCAAAACAAAGCGAGTTACCATCGCAACTTGAAACTGAATCAGATTTGATAACCGAATAAGTTTTTTGTCCCAGCGAAAAGGCCGAAGAAGAACTATTAGCAAATAAATTCCATCCCCTTCTCATGACTCCCGGCGATATCCCTGTAGGAACAGAGGAGGGTGAATAAAGATTAACTATCGCTTCAGCCCCCGGATTGTATATATAGTAGCCCATACCCGGATACATTATCGGTAAACTCTCGCCAGCCGAATAAATCTTCCAATCCTGTGTCCCCAGCTTGTTAAACTCGTATATATACATACCCTTATTCAGGATATCGCTCCCGTCAACTGCTGTGTAAGAATCAGAAACAGCCCATACGCTAAATCCCTTTTCTATAGTCCAAGAAGTGAGTGGTGTCGAAGATGCTGTTGACGTAACAGTTGCGGTTGTGGTCGCAGTCACCGTATCCGTAGCCGTAGCCGTTACACTGGCCGACGCAGTCGTTGTGGCCGTAGGTGTGGGCGTGGGAAAGACCGAGGCTAAGTCCAAAGCATTTGACACGCATCCTTGCTTATTGGTGCCAGAGCCATTCACTAGTTCAAAACTTATCTTTGTGTCGGAATAGCTATTGATCAAAGTCGTTTTTTGTCCGACCCAGTAATTGTTAGGCTGTAAATTGAGGGTGCGATCCCAATCGTAGACAAAGCTCAGCGGGGTCGAATTCTCCCCAACCCAGAGCCAGATTATACCCTTGCTTTCACTGTAAGCCTCGTTGTTAAGGTTACCAAGTGCAACCGTGAATTCGACGTTTCCGCCATAACCAGCAGCGTCAACTTGTCTGGCGCCGACAATAACTCTGAAGGTTTTGTTCTGCTTTTGCTTTACAACCCAGGCCTTAGCTAAATCACCATAGTTCAGCTTTTCTTGATCAGACAAAGTAGATTCGCCTTTGTAAAGAGGTGCATCCTCGGCGCAAATCTTTGCCCGCGTACCGGCTGTGGAGACTGTATCTGCTTCGATAGTCGGAAGAGATAAATTATTTAAAAGGATAGTCGCCACGGCTAAAACCGCAATCGCTAGATAGCTCAAAACAAACGACGACTGGATCCTAACCTTAGACTTCATCTCCCTCCTCATACTATGATCTATTTTTTCAAACTTTGGCCTGTTTGACAAGAGCAAAAACAAATTCGCCTTTTTCAACCAAATTTTTCGTAATCGATTGACCTGATAAGGGGAGATAATTAATTTGTTCAAACTTTTTCGTTAGTTCCCTGCCGATCAAAATATTATGGGCAGGCAGCCTTTCAGACAAAAAGCATAATGTTTTCTTGATCCTGTGGCACGATTCAAAAAAGAAAACTGGATTTTCAATCTTTTTAATGTTTTCAACCATTGTTTCACGACCTTTTTTCTTCGGGAAAAAACCCATAAACACAAACTGGCTGCAACTAAAGGGCGCAACACTAATGAGGGCTGTTAGGGCACTGGGGCCGGGAATCGGACAGACTTTTATCCCTTCGGATAATGCCGCCTCGGACAATTTTCCGCCGGGGTCAGAAAGGTTCGGAGTCCCCGCATCGCTAACGTAGCAGATATCTCTATCTCCCTTAAGATCAAAAATTACCTCATCAATTCTTTCTTTAGATGAATGTTCATGGAAGCTAACTAACTTCTTATTCAATTTCAAAAAATTCAACAGCTTTTTGGTGTTTCTGGTGTCTTCGGCCAAGATATAATCACAAGAGGCTAGCAAGTCAGCCATTCGTTTCGATATATCTTGCAAATTGCCAATCGGGGTTGATACAAAATATAGCATCTCAGGATTTTACGATATACCCGCGCAGAAGTCAAAGGCTTGACCCTTGAAATGTCGCGACTCTTTGCTAAGATGGCATCGTATTATGCAAGGCTATTTATGAAAAAAAGTCTGTTTTTTGCTTTAGCGTTTTTTTCGAAAGTTGGGATAGTCACCGCATTGCCACTTGTTTCGCTTGGATTACTCGGGAGATACTTAGACAGGCGATTCGGGACAAGCCCAAAATTGTTGATAGCCCTGATGATTTTAGCCTTTGTGATCACACTGATCGAGTTAAAAAAACTAGCTAAAGAAGCAACTGAGGGTTTAAAAGATTTTTAAAAAATGGAAATATCACTAGCCGCAGAAAAAATTGCCCAAATTGGTTCGTTTAAGGTGACAAACAGTCTACTTTTAAGCTGGATCACAACGATTTTATTAGCCGTTTTAGCTTTGACAGTAAGTAGCAAAAGAAATCTCATCCCCAGTGGCATTCAAAACTTCTTTGAATTAATCGTCGAATTTTTGTATAACACCGTCAACGATGTCATTGGCAACGAAAAAATGACCAAAAAGTATTTTCCGCTTCTGGCGACAATCTTCCTTTTTATCGTATTTAACAACTGGATTGGTCTCCTGCCGGGAATCGGGCCGATAGGCATTAACGAAATTAAAGAAGGAAAACAAATTCTCGTGCCTCTTTTTAGGGGCGGTAACGCCGATCTAAATACTACTTTGGCCTTGGCGATTACCGCCGTAATTGGTGTACAGGTGTTTGGCGTTGCGGCACTGGGCACAGCCAAATACGCAAAAAAGTTCTTCAATTTTTCAAACCCCATCAATTTTTTTGTCGGAATGCTAGAGTTGATATCAGAGTTTTCTAAGATGATTTCATTTTCTTTTCGTCTTTTTGGCAATATTTTTGCTGGAGAGGTCCTGCTGATGGTCATCGCCAGCCTCGTGCCGGTTATCGCCCCATTACCGTTTTTTCTTTTGGAGTTATTCGTCGGAATAGTGCAAGCTTTAGTGTTTATGATGTTGGCACTGGTTTTTATCAAGGGTGCCACCACGGCAGAAGCCCATTAATATAGTAAAATAAAAAGTAATAATTTTATGGAGGTTCCATGGAGTCACAGACAGGATTATCCCTAGAGGTAATCAAAACAATCGCGACGGCAATAACAATCGCCGTAGGTAGTATTGCCCCGGCAATTGCCATCGGTTGGATCGGTTCGAAAGGCCTGGAGGCAATCGGAAGAAACCCCGAAGCAGCCGGAAAAGTTCAGAGCTCGATGATTTTAGCAATTGCTTTTGCTGAGGCAATCGCCATCTATGCGCTCGTTATCGCTCTGATCGTTAAATTCGTCTAATCGATAAATAATGGAAGCATTAGGAAGTTTGGGAATTGACTTTAAGATTCTACTGGCACAAATAATCAACTTTTTGCTTCTTTTGCTTATACTAAAAAAATTCCTCTATGGACCGATTATTCAAAATCTCGATAAGAGAAAAAAAATAATTACCGAGGGTCTGGAAAACGCCGAAAACGCAAAAAAAGCAATTGAGCAAGCACAACTCGATTATCAGGAAAAGATTAACAAGGCTGTCAAAGAGGCGGACAAGGTCTTGACCGATGCAAAAAAACAAGCCCAGAAAGAGGCTGATGACATTCTATCCCAAGCTAATCAAAATAGTTCAAACATGCTTGAGCGAGCCAAGATACAGATCACACAAGAAAAAGACAGGATAGTCGCTGATGCACGCAAAGACCTTTCGGAGCTCGTAATTCTTGCTACTGAAAAAGTTGTCGAATCATCACCCAGCAAGGTGAACGTCGAAAAAGTTGTCGAGAAAATCAAATGAACAAAGCAACGGTCAAACTGGCAGATTATGTCTGCGATAACCTGGGGCAGGTTGAGATTAAACTCCTCGCTCAAAAACTTCTTCTTGTATTAAAGAAGCAAAAAAAAATCCGCGCTCTGCCATCGCTGCTTGAATATATAGAAGATAAGTTAGCCAGCGCGCAAGGTAAGAAAATGGTCAAGATTTCGACTTACAACGAGCTTACCAGCGAAGAAAAAGAGAGGGTTATACGGGCTATTGAGCACAAGTTGCACAAAAAAATCGTGGCAAAGTTTAAAACTGACGAGTCGATTATTGGCGGAATCAAAATTGAGTATGACGAAGAGACCATAGACCTAACGGTCAAAAACCGACTAAAAAGACTAAAAAATAAGTTAGCAGGTGAAATATGACAAATTTAGTTGAGCAACTAAAAAAAGAAATTCGGGGTTTTCAAGATGAAGCTCAACACCAAAAGGTTGGTGAAGTTGCTGAAATTGCTGATGGTATCGCGCGAATTTATGGATTGCCGGAAGCAAAATTAGGAGAACTATTAAAAATATCATCGAGCGAAACAGAAGTGTCTGCGATGGCTTTAAGTCTGGATGAGGGATCGATTGGGGCAATCATTCTCGGGGAATATAAATCAATCAAAGCAGGCGATGAAGTAACAGCAACCGGTGAAATTCTCAAGGTCCCAGCCGGTGAAGAAATGATTGGTCGGGTCGTAGACGCACTCGGAAATCCAATCGATGGACAGGGGAAAATAAAGCCAGATAAGATGATGGAAGTTGAGAAAGTTGCCCCAGGTGTTATCACCAGAGAGGGTGTTAACAAACCGTTGCAAACCGGCATTAGGGCAATTGACGCACTCATACCAATCGGCAGAGGACAAAGGGAATTGATTATTGGCGATCGCGGCACAGGGAAAACCGCAATTGTACTGGACACTATTATCAATCAGAAAAATATACCTAAGCAATCCCGCCCGATTTGTATCTATGTTTCAATCGGACAAAAACGCGCCAAAATTGCCCGACTCGTGGCAAATTTAAAAGAATATGGAGCGATGGAATACTCGATTGTTGTGGCAGCAACCGCCTCTGACCCTGCGCCGCTAAACTACTTAGCACCTTATTCAGGGTGTGCTATCGCTGAATATTTTATGGAAAAAGGCCAAGACGTCTTAATCGCCTACGATGATCTTTCAAAACAAGCCTGGGCTTATCGAGAAATCTCCCTGCTTTTACGACGTCCGCCTGGAAGAGAAGCCTACCCGGGTGATATTTTCTATCTCCATTCCAGACTTTTGGAAAGATCCGCTAAATTGAATAAAGATTTTGGCGGTGGTTCTATCACGGCGCTACCCATTATTGAAACACAGTCGGGAGATGTTTCGGCATATATTCCGACTAACGTTATCTCGATCACGGATGGACAGATTTTTCTTGAACCAGATCTTTTTTACAAAGGGATCAGACCGGCTGTCAACATCGGTATTTCAGTTTCCCGCGTCGGTGGCGATGCCCAGATCAAAGCCATGAAAAAAGTTGCCGGTCGGCTTAAACTTGATTTGGCACAATTCAGAGAGCTGGAAGCTTTTACGCAGTTTGGCAGCGACATGGACGAAAAAACCAAAGCGCAAATTGCTAGAGGGAAGCGTCTGACAGAACTTACCAAACAGCAGCAATTCGAGCCGATGCTTATTGAGGATCAGGTCATTGTTCTATTTGCCGCCACAAACGGTCTCTTCGACAACATCGAAATTGATAAGATCAGCGAGGTATCAGAAAAAATTCTTACTGTTGTCAAAGCTCGCGCCAGAAATATTGTCGACAAAATTATCAAAACAGGTGATTTTGACGATAATGATGCACAAAAATTGACGGAGATCGTTTCCGAATCGGTCAAACCGTTCGAGGCTAAAGAACAGGAAAAGTAAAATGGCAAAAGGCGCAGAAATAAAGAGGCGGATCAAATCAATTACTTCAATGCTTCAGGTGACCAAAGCAATGGAGCTTATTTCCTCTATCAAAATGAGAAAGGCCCAGGAAGCTGCATTACGCTCCAAGGCTTATGCATTTGAATCTTGGAAAATAGTTGCTAAACTCTGTGCCAAGAACCCTGACTTTTATAATAAATACGTCTTAAAAAGAGAGGGTAGAATTTTGGCGCTGGTTATCACATCTGATCGCGGTTTGGCTGGAAGCTACAATAGTGACGTGCTTAAAAAGGTCATTCAGCTTATAGAAAAAGAAGGGATCGAGAACATTGATTTCATAGCCATGGGCGAAAAAGGCAGTCGTTTTATTGGCAAACTCTCTGGTAATATAGTCGCGAGTTTTCCGATTGGTCAAAGTATCGTCTTCTCACGCTTGTCCCCAGTTTCGTGGTTCGCATGGAAAGAATTCTCGTCTGGCAAATACGGTCGTTTCGTTAGTATCCACACCCACTTTGAATCCATTTCAAGACTAAAAGCCGAAAGCCTGCAAATTCTACCTTTAGACATCGAGAAGATTCACGAGCTCGAGGAGCAAGCAGCCGAGGAGGATGTGGAGTATGCGCTGGAACCAGATCCTGAAATTTTATCAGAAATGATCGTTCGCCAGATAACTCGCGCCCTCACCTACCAAGTCATTCTTGAAAGCGAGGCCGCCGAGCATGCCTCGAGAATGATCGCGATGAAAAACGCTTCTGACGCCGCCAAGGATCTTAAAGACGATTTTGAATTTACGTTTAATCAATTGAGACAGGCTTCCATCACGCAGGAGCTGGCCGAAATTTCGGCAGGCGCTAACGCAATGGAACAATAATTGGAGGTTTAATGGAAAAAGAAAATATCGGAAAAATTACACAGATTATTGGAGTCGTCGTTGACGTCGAGTTTAACAAATCTCTCCCCGCAATATACAACGCCCTCGAGACTTTCATAGGAAAAGATAAATTGATCCTAGAAACCCAACAACATTTAGATGATAAAACAATTAGAGCCATTGCTATGGGACCAGTAGAGGGACTCAGCCGCAATACAAAGGTGACCGACACTGGTAAGCCAATTTCCGTTCCCGTTGGCAAGGAAACGCTGGGCCGAATGTTTGATGTCCTCGGTAATCCAATCGACGGTAAAGGACCATCTAAAGCAACAAAAAGACGCTCCATTCATCAAGAAGCTCCTTTATTCACCTCGCAGTCCGTGAAAACTGAAATTTTAGAAACGGGAATCAAGGTTATTGACCTAATCGCACCGATGGTCAAAGGCGGAAAGGTCGGACTTTTTGGTGGTGCCGGCGTTGGCAAGACCGTTGTCATCACTGAGCTAATTCGAAATATCGCCGCTGAGCATGGTGGTTATTCAATCTTTGCCGGCGTTGGAGAAAGAACAAGAGAGGGCAATGATCTTTACCACGAGATGCATACCTCTGGCGTTATTGATAAAACATCGCTCGTCTTTGGCCAGATGAATGAACCACCCGGGTGTAGAGCGAGGGTTGCCCTAACCGGATTGACCCTCGCTGAGGAATTCAGGGACGAGGGCAAAGATGTGTTGCTTTTCATCGACAACATTTTTAGATTCACACAGGCTGGATCTGAAGTGTCGGCGCTTTTAGGACGCATCCCCTCAGCCGTAGGATACCAACCAACTTTGGCGACAGAAATGGGTCAAATGCAAGAGCGGATCGCTTCAACGGATAAGGGTTCAATCACGTCTGTACAAGCAGTTTATGTACCCGCAGATGATATCACTGATCCAGCGCCAGCCACCACCTTCGCCCATCTTGACTCAACTATCGTTCTCGACCGTTCGCTCTCTGAACTCGGTATATATCCGGCGGTTGATCCACTGGGTTCATCTTCAACTATTCTCGACCCAAAAATGGTCGGGGAGGAGCATTACAACACCGCCCGTGAAGTTCAAAAAGTTCTTCAAAAATACAAAGACCTGCAAGATATTATTGCAATCTTGGGTATGGAAGATTTGTCAGAAGAAGATAAACAGGCAGTCACCAGAGCACGAAAAATCCAAAGGTTCCTTTCGCAACCATTCTTTGTTGCCGAAACATTCACTGGTAGACCGGGCCAGTATGTCAGCCTTAAAGAAACAATCAACGGGTTGCAGAGAATATTAAGCGGCGAATATGACGACGTCAATGAGCAAGAATTCTATATGAAAGGTACAATAGACCAAGTCGGAAAGTAAATTGATGGCAAAAAAGTTTCATTTCATATTAAACAGCCCTGAAAGCAGCATCTTCGATCATGAGGTTGAATCGGTTAGCTTACCAACCTCAAATGGCGAAATCGGCATTATGGCCGATCACACACCTTTGATCGCTCTGATCTCTCCCGGGGTCATCAGTGTGATTGAATCTGGCAAAACATCCCTTCTGGCTACTGGTGGCGGATTTGCTGAGGTCAAAAGTAACGAAGTAAAAGCTTTCGTCCAAAGCGCCGAATTTGCTGACTCGATAGATGAACAAAGAGCGATTGAAGCAGCTAAGCAAGCTAGACAGGACATGGCCGCAGTTGGCGACGAAATAAGTCTAGCCGATGCCTCTTCGATTTTGGAAAGAAATATCGCCAGACTAAAAACTATCGAAAGAAAGAAACGCCACGGGCATTAACCCTGCGGCAGCTGGGTTTTATTTAAGACAAGTTTCACTTTTCCAAGATCATTCGAGTTTTCAATCAAAATTGGCCCTGATATAGCTTGGTCGTATCCTGTCCTAGAAGCATTAAACTGATACAAGCCTGGGGGAAGATCAAAAAAGAACCTTCCGTCAGACGCGGACAGTGTCCTTCCCTTCACATTGCGATCCTTGTCGACAACTTGAACCGTTACCATTTCCAAAGGTTCATTGCGACCGTCTGTTGTAAATCCAAGTTTACTAAAGTTAAAATATCTTGAAATTTTCATCGCCCAGAGGACAACGAACACCGCCAGATAGATGACACCGCTTAAAGCTCCATTCTCTGCTATAGCTATTATATAGATCGATACAATCGTACCCACAAGAAGGCAGAGCGTCCCCATGATCCCAAAAAAGCGGTCCGCAAATCGCCATGACTTCACGACAACTTTGCGTTCGCTGTGTAGCCCCGCCAGATCAATCGGTACATTCATCCTGATATTATTGCTTACAACTTGTCCGTTTCGACCATTCAAGTCAATTTTTTCACCATGATAAATATTCCCGAATTTTCCATCACGGCTGCCAAGTACAACCTTAGATGGAAAAAAATAATTCTTCTTTGAAAAATTGAGTGAATATACCCCATCGCCAATCACAAAACCAAACGACCCGTCTCTATTAGTGTGTCTTGTCTGGCGCAACTCACCATCGGGTTGGGAAAAAATCTCAACTTTTGCAGTTGAAAGGGGACGTTTTGAGACTGAATCATAAACAATTCCCCACTTATTTTCTCTCTTTCGCCAACCCAGAAAGCTCAACAGACTCCAAAGAGAAAATGTAGCACCTGGAGCCGACAACCCTCCAACGCCAGCCGTAGCTACCGCGCCAACCGCAACTGAAACAACCGCAACCGCAGCAGTAACTTTTCGTATCAAATAAATCATTCCTGCATCAAACGGACCAACTAACGACTCTGGTTGTTGCGGTCTTGTGAGAACTGCCGGGATTGGCGTCGATACCAACGACGTGGGCGTCAAACTAGTTTCTGGTGTCGAGGACACCGCAGCCTCAGATATCTTCGCCGAAAAACTAACTGAATTAGTTAACCATCCATCACCGCGAGCTTGAGCGCTAAGAGTTATTAATTTACTCGATAATGATTCGTCTACACCCGAACATGAATTCGCACGGTACATGTCATTGTCTGCAACAATATTACAAAGAGTGAGTCCGTCGGATAGTTTGATGCCCCAATCATTAACTTTGATTTCACTAACCGAACCTTGGCTTCGCACCACAGACAGCCTAAAGACCAGACTACCGCTTTCGCCTCTTGTGATCATCCCCCCATTGGAAACAACTTTCCCTCCGCTAGAAACAACAATTTCAAGTGTCGGATCATACACGCCAGCGTTTGTTTCAGATATTCCGGACACAAAGACGAGCGCCACAAATAACAGCGCCAAAATCAAGACTGGTAAAGTCCGTTTTATCACAGCCATTGAAGAATATTATAGCAGATTGCACAGATATATTTGTGATTTATTTAGACATTAAATCGGGTAGCAATTATAATGTCTTTGTGAAGAAAATAATTATAATTATATTTTGTATTATCGCCGCTTACACCGCAGTCTGTTTTGTCGGCCTGGCCTTCGCCTCATCGGAGATAAAACAATTTAACCTTTTTACAGACGCCAGACAAATCGAGTCGATTTTCCTAAAGATCGATCGCATCCAAAGAGACATTTTTCTAGTCAAACCATTCCTTATGTTAAATAGTCAATGGAAAGATAAAATCCTCACGCTCGAACAAATAAAAAAATCAAAGCCCATCATTAGTGCTCTTCTCAATACCGACGAGGAAAAAACTTATCTTGTCGTGATGCAGAACAATGCCGAATTACGTCCTTCTGGCGGAGTCTGGGGATCATACGGAATTTTAAAGATCAAAAAAGGGAAAATTACTTCGTTTAAAACTGATGACACATACTCAATCGATCAAAATTTTATAGGCAGATTTTCACCACCGGAAGAAGTCAAAGATATTATCCAAGACCAATGGCGCTTTTGGAATTCTAATTGGTCGGCTGATTTTGCCGTTTCTGCCAGAGAGGGTCTATCCTTTTTTGAGAAAGCTCATCCGGAAACAAAGTTCGATGGCGTCATTGGTCCGAATGTGGATCTTGTGTTAGAACTTTTAAAAATTAGCGGTCCCGTCAGTCTAGAAGGCCAAGCAGTAGAACTAAACAGCGGAAACTTCGTACAAAAAATGATTTATGATCAAATAAGCGCTACCGCATTTGAAATGGAAAGGGCGAGCAGTGGGGTTGTAAAACCAAGCGAAAAGAATTTTCTCCTTTCCGATATTGGGTTGAAAATAATTAATCAAATCATTCTGCACAAACAATTCACGCAACTATTCGTTGCAACCTATGACGGGCTTGAAAATAATGATCTTCAGCTTTATTTTTGCGACGCAAAAGTTCAAAATGAAGTTGAAAAACTTGATTGGGGCGGACGAGTTGATACGAGTAGAAATTTTCTCCAGGTTGTCGACGCCAATCTCGGCTCAAAACTCGATTTTTTAATCGATAAAAAAGTTCAAATTGAAAAATCTGGTAGTGAATACAAAATCACTTTAATCTATAAGAACAACTTCAAGCCAGACGAAGGGGCAAACCAACCCGCGGCTAGCTACAGATCATTCGTTAGATTGTTTGTGCCAACCGGTTCAAAACTGGTTAGCCAGACCGGAGGGGAAAAACTTTTCGGGATAAAAAAAGATGGCTTAACTGACGCCGATTACATTGCGACAATGCTAGCCATCAAGCCAGGCGAACAACAAATATTAGTTTTCCAATATCAGCCAAATAATAACGTTGCACAATCCCCGCTAACCGTTTACAAACAATCTGGTTCTCATGCTCAGATAACAGAAACAAGGTAGAGAATCTAGGGATTATTCTTGGATGGAGCATTTTGATCAATAGAGAGATCGGAAATCCTCCCAGCGATCTTTTTTGGTGTGGCAATATTTGTAAAATCAACCTCACGGCTAGTTCCGGAAGCCTTGACCAAAACCGTTCCAAAGCCGAAAATAGCCCCCCATAGTGTTTGGTCAACATCTACCGCTTGAATATCGTCAAGCGAAATCTCTTCTTCGCGCGAACCAAAAATCCCGACACGGTTCTTCACCCGTTTATTTGTCAATTCATAAATTATGTAGAACCAATTAAAAAATATAATCGTCCCGATAAAGACACCAGCCAAGAAAACCAGAACATAAACCCACCAATAACCTAGCCCGGTAAAATAAAATATGAAGAAGAAGGCAAAGACCATTAAGATAATCGGCAACAACTGGCCAGCCAAAACAAAAAAACTCGGCCTTATCCTAAAGATCACTTCCTCGCCGGGAACATATTTGCTAGCTTTGTTTTCTGGCATATTGATTCTTGCTGTGGCGCACTTTCTCTAAATAAAACGGATTATTACGGTTATTTCGTAAACTGGAAGGTTCCAATTAGTTCGGCCATTGTAACCGGGTTGTAACTGCTGTGTTCCGTGAAAACATGGATCTCGAACGCCTGGCCACTCTCGTCTTGTGCAAAATAATATTTTCCCCCTCCATATGCGTTGGGTCCAGCAACTGCCGTATAACCCTCAAGATTGCCAATGTCAGAACTTTTTACGTCCTTTACAAAGGGGTCTGATTTCGCGGCTAGCTTGTCAGCCAGATCCTTAATGCTTGACGCGTTAACATCAAATCTTTTGCTAATCTCCACAAGTGATTTGTATACGTAAACGTTCGCAATACCATATGGACCACCATGCTCAATATTCTTACTTGCTCCTGGACCTGCAAAAGTTAATAGCTCGGCATCCATATTTTTTGTGTCATCTTGGGTTATTTGATCCTGGCTCCAATCCTTTGGATACTTAAAACTAAACCCATAAGTATCATTCGTATAAGTCTTCCAGTCTGCCGTTGCCACAGCCGTCGCAGTCGAAGTCGCGGTTGCAGTCTTAGAGCTTGTAATAGTTGGGGTAGTAGATGATGTAACATTAGTAGCTGTAGTCTCAGCATTATTCTTACCATAGAGATAACCAAAGTATCCAAAGATAAAACCACAGACTACAACTAAGGCTACTGTCTTAATAATCTTATCCGGTCTAACCTTGAGATCAGTTGTTTTAACTTGGTCGGACATGTTGCTCCCCTTTTATCTTTCGATTTATTAATTTCGTTTCTTATATGTTATGGTATCGAATATCTAACGTCAAGTATGCGGTATGGACAATACTGAAGTGTGATTGAATAAATAAATGGCCTAAGGACCATTAGTGAAATTTTACTTGACAAGGCACGTGGATTTTTGATAGAATGTCAGCATCATGAGAGAGAACACGACCATATGACTACGTGTCATATTGCGACGCCTCTCACGAAGAGAGGCTAAACCGAAAGGTCAACGCCTCTCTTTTATTAGTTTTTCTTTATCCCGAATAAGAAATATCTTATAATCATGGAATTTTCTAAGCAACGATGACTCGCTCAAACGGTTTGGAATAATTATTCGTAGTAACTTTTTGTTCTCGATTAAGTACTCATACAAACAACGAAAGTCACCGTCTCCGGAAACCACAATGGCTTTATCGTAATTTTTGTACTCGATGGCAGCAGCGTGCAAAACTAATTCGGCATCAATATTCCCTTTTGGTTTTCCGAGACCGTCTTTTGTTGTCGGCTTGAAAACTAATTCATAACCAAATGATTTCAGCTGATCGTACATTTTCTCATTGCCTTTGATGTAACCGATAAACAGAAATACTTTTGAAACTCTGAATTTGTCGGCGAGATAAACTCGAAACTTCTTAAAATCTAAATGCCAACCTTTGTAGATTTTATTGCCATTCTTATTGAACAAATCCTTGCCAGTTCCCAAATTGAGATTTTGGCTGTCAATAAAGGCATAAATTATTTGGCGTTTTGGTTTCATTTCAGTATAGACTGTATCACCAAATCTGTTTTGCATGAAACAAAAAACGACATGAAAACCGCTTTTGTTTATATCAATTTTTGGCAAAACTCGCACATTCACCGGGCTTACACGGAATGGTCGCCAAGAACGGATAATGTTGGTGCCGGGGAGAGGACTCGAACCTCCACACTCTTGCGAGCACTAGCTCCTAAAGCTAGCGTGTCTACCATTTCACCACCCCGGCAAGCGATTTCTGGGGTGATTATAGATCAAAAACGTCCTTCTGCCAAGGTTAAGTTTTTTTGCTGTTTGAATTTTCCTCAAGTTGCACTAATATAAAGTTGATGGAAAAAGAAAAAAAGCCTGCTGAATTCCTAAAGATATCTTTGATAATTGTTTTGAGTTTTATCGCGCTCACCGGTTGTTGTTTTGTGATATGGCAGGTTTCCAGCCAAAAATCATCTAAAAAAGTAGCTAGTAATACTGTGTTGCAGACGCAGAAAGAAATCGATGATTTAAACAAAAAAATCGATGAGCTAAATGGAGCACTAAAAGACGCGCAGACCGGCAGCTCGTCAGAAGAATCTTCTGTCAAGGGAGCAACGACTCAAAAAGATGAACAAAGCACAAGTGCAAAAATTAACTTAAACACCGCTACATTACAGCAACTCGACACCCTCGAAGGTATCGGCCAGGTTTACGCTCAAAGAATCATCGACTATCGAGAGACTAACGGCGGTTTCAAGACCATTGAAGAAGTTAAAAATATCAAAGGGATCGGGGATAAGACATTTCAAAAAATAGCGGACCGTTTAAGCGTTTAGCTACTCTAAGTGTTCAGTTTGCAATTGCCCTTTTACCAAAGAGAATAATTTAGGAAATTTTTCAATCTCAGACAGGATATTTTGTGCCCCGTCTCGGCAATTCTTCAGTACCGTACTGTCTTCAAGCCACAGAGGGTTGATATCGCCAAAACCGGATTGTTCAAGGCCCAAAACCGCTCCCGGGCCGCGCAACTTAAGATCAGCCTCCGATAAATCAAAGCCGTCACTGAGCCGAACGAACATTTTAAGACGTTCTCTCGCCTGCTCGTTTTGAATATTATTGCTAAAAACAAAACAATATGACTGCAAATCGTTTCGGCCGATACGGCCTCTGAATTGGTGTAATTGCGCCAGGCCAAATTTATCAGCGTCTTCAATCAGCATGACCGTCGCCCCCGGAATATCAACGCCAACTTCGACAACGCTCGTGCAAACCAAAACATCTATCTTACCCACTTTCATCTCACTCATTATCTTGGCCTTTTCGGCTGACTTCATCTTGCCATGCAGCTTTTCAATTCTACATGAGCCAAGTTCTGTCTTCTTTAGCGCCATCAATTCGCTTTCGACAGTTTTACTTTCATCAAAACCAAAAAGATTGCCGCTTAATTTCGTCTCAATCAACGGACAAACTACAAAAACTTGCTGTCCCTTATCAATCAGCTTTTTTATAAATTTATAGGCGTCTTGGCGCTTAGATTCACTGATCAAATAGGTCTTGACCGCCATTCTCCCCTTAGGTTTTGATTTAATAATGGAAATATCCAAATTACCAAAGATTATGTGTCCGAGACTTCTGGGGATGGGCGTGGCCGAAAGAGAAATAAAATGGGGCACAAAATCCTTTTTTGATAACATCGCCCTTTGGCCAACACCAAATCGGTGCTGTTCATCGACAATCACCAAGGCTAGATCATTGACCTGAATATCCTTCTGCAAAAGGGCGTGAGTACCAATAAGTAAATCAGCAGTTTTAAATATATTTTTATCACTCGCTCGTTTCGTCTCTGAAGTCACTAGGGCGATTTTAATCTTAAGAGAATGCAAAAACTCTTTCGCCGTCTCAAAATGCTGTAGGGCTAAGATTTCCGTAGGCGCCAACCAAACCGCCTTGTTTCCAGCCGCGATTACGCTAACAGCAGCGGCCAAGCCGACAACTGTTTTTCCCGAGCCAACATCACCTTGAATTAAGCGGCTCGAAGGCTTACCGGCAACAAGGTCTGTATTTATATCTGAAATTGCCTTTTTTTGATCTTGGGTCAATTCAAAGGGGAGTTCTGACAGAAACTTTTTTTGTGCTCCACGTGACGCAATTTTGTATCCTTTTGCAGCAGAATTAAGCTTTTTTTGATAGAGATTCGCTAACACGAAAACAAATACTTCAGCGAAGATAAGCCTTTTTTTAGCCACCCTAAACTTTTCTAAAGTCTCGGGAAAGTGTAAACCGCGCACCGCGTCATTAATCTCCAGCAAACCATAATGTTTAATAATTTCGTCCGGCAAAAATTCATCTGTGATGAAACCACCACCGAGCGCATTTTTGACTGCACGAGAGATGATTTTGTTTGAAAGTCGACCCGCGAGAGCATAAATCGGAACCAGTCCCTTTTGGGCAAAAATCTCAGGATTTGAGACAAACCAATTTTTTTTATAAAAATCAAACTCAACCTGGCCATAAAAGATCGCCTCCTGACTTTCGTGTAAAGATCTGCCGAGAAATGGCTGGTTGAACCATCGAACCTCAACCAAACCCGTGTCATCGCTCACTTTTGCGGTTGTAACCCAAATCTTTTTTCTTGGCGAGCGAGATTGGCTTATATGTTCGATCTTACCTGCAATCGCAACTTTTTGTTCAGCGAAACCGTTTATTTTATTAATCTCAATCGGGTGCGAAAGATTCAGAATCGTTCTCGGCTTGTAAAGCAAAAGGTCTTTGACTGTCTCAACTCCCAGTTTTTTAAAGTCACCAGCAAATTTTTTGCCGACATAGGGGACTTTCTCAATACCATATAGAGAGCTACTTAGTCTTTCCGACATGAGAGAGAATAAATTTAATTTTTTCCTCTGTTGTTGTCAACCCGCTAGGGATATTTCTCATCAATGGAATAATTTCCGATTTTCTGTATCCCAAGCCTACTAAGGCTTCGACAGTCTCGTCTTCTTCGGGCAGAAGATCAAGCGAGCTATCACCAGAAACCTTGTTTTTCAGCTCAACAATAATCTTTGCCGCAACCTTGGCGCCAACACCGCTAACTGATCTAAAAATCGCAGGGTCTGATCTGGTGATGGCCGAGAGAATTTTTTCACGACTAAGCTGATTACAAATCGCCAAGGCGACTTTTGGGCCAACGCCAGAAACACTAAGCAAAAGTTCAAAAATTTCAAGGCTGGCAGGGGACTCGAATCCATACAAATCGTCGGTATCGTCTCTTATAACCTCAAAAAGGTATAATTCTACTTCTTCACCGACATTCTTACCAGCGATTAAAGACATCGGGGCAAAGACTCTATACCCCACCTTCTCGCCTATCGCAAGATAATTACTCGTCTTATAAATTACTTTTCCTTTTATATATGAGAGCATGCTTTTTAATTTATATTAAAGCCTCGTGGCTTGGGCTCTGGTCTTGGAGCTGACTGCGTTATAGGCAGCGATTGCTGCACCCATGGCCGGGGCAATTTTACCAAGCTGTGATTTTTCAACTTTCACGCCAAGCTGCGCAAATGCTGGCTTAAAGGCTGCAAAATTTTCCAAAATATCACCATTTAGAATAAATATCTCCGGATCGAAAAGAAGTTTTATATTGATAAGACCAGTCAAAAGACTTTCCTTCAAATCTTTAAGAATTTGCTTTGACACCAGTTCGCCCTGAGGATGACTTTTTAGAATTTCATAAATCGATTTACCGGTTAGCGCCTCAATCCCCTCGCCTGACACAAGCGCGCCAAAAGTTCCCGCCGAATGTCTTTTTTCTCTGGTAATATCAACCACCATGGGGCGGATCGAACCGGCCGCACCATGATTACCGCGATAGATCTTACCACCCAGCAGAAACGCTGCACCCACATCTCGGCCAATCTCAACCAGAGCAACATCACGCAAACCTTTAGCCTGCCCAAAAGCTTGCTCGGCTAATATTGAGCAGAATTCTCGTCTATGCGTATAAACAGGCATGTTCAGTTTCTTGGTCAGCATTTGATAGACATTAACACCCTCTAATTCTTTGATTGGTGAGCTCGTAATCAGCTTACCGGTATGATCAAAATTTGCCGGGAAGCAGACACCCAAAGCGGAAGACAGATGAAAATTGGGTAAAGAAGTCACCGCCTTTTCAATCTTGGCAATAATTGATTCTCGGCCGAGCCGCGGAATAAATGGTCTGGCGACCTTTTCTAAAGGCGTAAAATTTTCGTCCAACAAAACCGCCTCGATTCCACCAAAACCAAAACTAGCGCCTACAATATATCGGTTCATAGGCTTAAGATACTACAATAAAACCAAAAATCAAAAATGGGGACTCTCAGACAGCCTTATGAGCTCTTATTCTTGAGATTATCCACAATTTCTTTAATTCCTTCTTCAAGCCCAACCGTCGGAGAGTAGCCGAGCTCGGTCGAAATTTTGTTAATATCAGCTAGCTGTGATTTGACATAGCCTTCTTTGATCGGATTCTCGATGAATTCGGGCTTAATGTCTTTGCCCATCACTTTGTTGATGAGCTCAACTAGCCCAAGTAAATTAATACACTCGTTCGTGCCGATATTAAAGATGTTAAAGCTATATCTTTTCTCAGTTTCAATCGCTTTTTCGATCCCCTGCACAACGTCTTTGACATTGGTGAAATCGCGTTCTTGGGTACCATCGCCGTACAAAACCGGCGCCTTATCTTTGGCTATATCCCAAATAAACTGTGAGACCAAATTGGCAAAAGTCGTTTTGTGATCTTCGTTCAACCCATAGACCGACATGAATCGAAAAGCAATAATCTCAAGCCCTTCGGCCGAGCTATAAACTCTAGATGCACCCTCTTGGGCAAACTTTGTCACCGAATAATGATTGGGTGGGACCACTTCCTGGTCTTCAGTCAAGGGTGTCGGGTTATTGCCGTAAATCGATGAGGTCGAAGCAAAAAGCATTTTTTTCACCCCAATTTCTTTAGCATATTGCATCACCCGGATGTGCCCAGCAACATTATTTTGATAAGCCCAATACATGTCTTTGGCAAACATTGGTGCCGAAGATGATGCCGCCAGATGGACAATATAATCGAATTCATTACCGGCTTTTTCTAGATCTTCTCGCTTATTGACATCGCCTTGTACGAATTTAACCTTGCCGGTAAGATTCTCGGTTTTACCCAAAGATAAATCGTCAAATGCTATCACGTCATGGCCCTTATCAGCCATTATGTTCGAAAAATTACTCCCGATGAATCCAGCGCCCCCGGTTACTAAAATCTTGCTCATATAATCATCCTTTCTCAATAAAATTCTTAAGCTCTTCTTTTTTTACGTCAAGTAATCTCTGATTACTCGCTTCGATATTCAACCGCACAATCGGTTCAGTATTTGAGGCGCGCAAATTAAACCACCAATCGGGGTATTCCACCGTGATACCGTCCATTTCATCCTGTTTACCATCATGATATTCTCTCTTCAGGCCAGCAATAATTCTCTCAGAATCTTCTGTTTCAATATTAATTTCGCCGGAGACAAAATACCCTTGCTCGTATGGGGCAAGAAACTGCGAAAGTGTTTTCCCCACTTTGCCAAGCCAATAGATAACTTTCAAGGTGGAAAATAAACCATCATCAAGCGAATAATTTTCTTGGTACATGAAATGCCCAGAATATTCCGCCCCCATCAATCCACCCTGTAAAATCAATTTTTCTTTGTAATAAGGATTCCCCACTTTTGTCTTGACTGGAACTCCACCGGCTTTCCTAATCACTTCGGCAACACTTTTGGAAAATCGTAAATCATAATAAACCTTCTCCCCGGGATGATCCTTCAACTCGTGATCGGCTAAAGCGGCAAGCATAAATCCTGGGTTATGAGCCTGGCCTCTCTCGTCAATAAGCACTGCCCGATCGCCGTCGCCGTCGAAAACCACACCCAAATCGGCGTTTGTCTCAATAACTTTTTTCTGGCAATCCTCCAGATTTTCTTCCTTGGCTGGATTAGCTTCGTGATTCGGAAAGGTTCCATCCGGGTCAAAATACAGCTCAACTACTTCTAGCCCCAACTTCTCGAAAACGGGGTGGGCGGAAATTCCGCCAACGCCGTTGCCGCAATCAACTACGATCTTCATTTTCTTAAGCGGTTCAACTTTATTGATGACCCAATCAATATATTCCGACAAAATGTCATATTTATTAATTCGTCCCTTTTGTTCAACTGGCTGCAGCTCTCCGGACATCACCATCTCTTTGACTTCTTTGATCCCCTCGTCCTCATTGAATTGAACCGCTTTTTCGCCGATTAGTTTGATCCCGTTATATTCTGCCGGATTATGGCTAGCCGTGACAATCGCTCCACCCTTGTATTTTTTGTGAGCAACCGCAAAATTCAACATTGGCGTGGTACACATTCCAATATCCGTAACATCATTGCCCATATCGGTAATCCCCTTGGTGAAATTTTCGAAAAGTTCGTCTGATGACGGGCGCATGTCGCGTCCAACCACAATTTCCGCGCCAATAAATTTCGAAAACGCCTTGCCTGATTCATAGGCGAGTTCAGCGTTTACCGTGTCCGGGTATGTTCCCCTAATGTCATAAGATCGAAAAACTTTTTTATCTATCATTGTTTCTCCTTTTAAAGGTGTAAATCTTTGCCTTGCTCCTTGAGTTTGTCAAGAAGCTTTTTTACATCCTGTGCCTTATTTTTATTAGCGACGAGGAGCACATCAGGCGTATCGACAATTATAATATTCTCCAGTCCAACCGTCGCGATCATCTTATCTGCGCCATATACGAGACACTTCTCGCTGTCTACGTCCAAATGATAGCCGCGAGAGACCACGCTTGAGCCATAACTTTCCGATAAAACATCGTGTAGAGTCCCCCAATTTCCGATGTCGCTCCAACCCAAATCGGCCGGAATCACCAATACTTTCTTGGGATCAAGTTTTTCAATAACGGCAAATTCAAACTGCTCATCCTGAGTTTTTTCGAATAATTCCTTAATTTTGACTTCTGTTTCTTCATTCCCTTCCGTTTCTTTTAGCTTGTCAATTTCCGCGATAAGCTCATGGGTTCGAGGGACAAAATCTTTAAACCAACCAAGAAGCTGCTTGGCGCTAAAGAAGTAATAGGCCGCATTCCACAAATATTCCCATGACTGTACATATTTTTCCGCCGTCGCAAAATCAGGTTTTTCAAGAAATTTATCTACTTCAAAAACCTGTTCGCCTTCTATTTTGACCTTCGCCGAACCCATTTTGATATAGCCCAGACCCGTATCAGGACGAGTCGGTTTGATGCCAACTAAAATTAGGTGGTCTGGATATTTATTCGAAGCTTCAAAAGCAGTTTTCAGAGCTTCGCAGAATACATCAACATTAGCCACAACGTGGTCCGAGGCCAAAGTGGCAATGATCGCGTCCTTATCCCTTCTGTATATTTCTGCGGCAACATACGCTAGCGCCGGGGCGGTATTACGCTTTGACGGTTCGATTATGAAATTATCACTTTTGACATAGGGCAATTGGAGCTTTATTTCCTCTTCATATTTTGTATTGGTAGAGACAAATATATTCTCTGCCGGTACCGCTCTTTTGACCCGGTCATAGGTCTCTTGAATAAGTGTTTTGTCGCCAACGAGTTTTTGAAACTGCTTGGGTTTAGCTATTCTTGACATTGGCCACAGCCTTGTGCCAGTCCCGCCAGCCATAATAACTGCATAATTACTCATAATTCCTCGCTTTCCTGCCTGCCGGCAGGCAGGCACTCGTTAATTTAAATTAAACATTAAAGGTTAAAGATTAAAATGATAGATCAAAAATAAAAAAGTAGGGCGATTCCTTTTTTATCTAAATCTTTATCATTTTCCATTTTGATTTTTAATTTTTAATCTTCTTATATGATGATATCATAAATTATGAATTTCAAGAAGCACTACGTTGTAGATAGAAATAAATGTTACCCAAATCTCCCGGGTAGATAATAAATCGGTTACCGTATCCATATGAATATGGATACAAAAACAAATATCTTTGAGGAACATCTCGAAAGCTGGCTTCAAGC
>Ga0247841_10001256_pt1 | contig 59049 bp, 60 predicted proteins | sample LaCruzMarch2015__2_FD_192410 | JGI IMG/M metagenome (GOLD analysis project Ga0247841, IMG submission 192410) | Freshwater microbial communities from meromictic Lake La Cruz, Castile-La Mancha, Spain - LaCruzMarch2015_18m | ecosystem: Environmental > Aquatic > Freshwater > Lake | place: Spain...
GGGCACCTACAACATCATCGAGCCGGCCGTGGCGGATTACACCGCGACCTATGCGGGATGTTCCAATGTGGTCCTCGCCAGTGGCGGCACCGCCACCTGCACGATCACCAATACCTATGTTACGCCCTTTGAAGAAACCATACCAAACCCTTCCCTGGAAACGGCGGATGCTTCGGGATTATTGCCACTTAATTGGGCTACGGACAGTTGGTCAACCGGCGTGGCGGGAACTTATGAAACATCATTTGTTTACGAGACAGCCGGCCATACCGGTAATCGCAGTATCACTGCTACGATTTCAAAGTGTAATAATTTTTGCGAGGCGCGTTGGTTCTTTGACCGTCAAACCGCGGCGCCCGGACAAACTTATACATTCAGCGATTGGTATAAGTCGGGCGTGGTGACGCGGGTTTACGTGCAGATACTGACGTCGACAGGAAAATACAATATCCAGCTGGCCGATGCTCCGGCCGCGGTGGATTGGACCCAGTATACGGCAACATTTGTGATGCCGGCCGATGCCCAACAATACACCGTACTTCATACCATCGACCAGATAGGGACGCTGACAACGGATGATTATTCCATGCCCAGCCTTGCCGATCCCGGTTTTACCCGCGGCATCGCGTCGATCAATTTCGATGACGCTTATCAAGATGTTTACGATAACGCGTTTCCGACCATGATCGCGTATGGTGTGAAATCGACGCAGTTTGTTGTGAGCGGCTGCGTCAACGCGACGGGCGGGGAATGTACTGCTACTGACGAGATGGATCTGCCGGTTATGCCGCAATCGCAATTGAACGAGATGTGGGCCGCGGGTCATGAGATCGGTTCCCATACCGTGCTTCATCATCGGTTGACCGAAATCACTTCCGCCGAGCAGGATACCGAGCTTTCCCAGTCCAAAACAGCTTTGGACGGCTTGTTTCCGCCGGTGACCAATTTCGCTTCGCCATATGGCCAGGCCGACGCGAATTCGCTGGCGCTGATCAAACAATATTACCGATCCCACCGTACCACCGCGATCGGATACAACACGCATAAGAATTTTGATCCGTATTATATCCAGATCCAGTACGTGATGCCGACCACTACTTTAGCGGAATTCCAAAGCTGGGTAGATAAGGCGAAGCTCGATAAATCCTGGTTGGTGTTGTTGTATCATAGCGTTACCGATGACACCGGCTATGACTACAGCATTGCCAAGGCGGCGTTTACGCAGCAGATGGCGGCGCTCCAGGCCAGCGGCATTCCGGTGCTCACCAATGAGCAGGCGTTGAATGAAATAACGCCGCAGCTGGTGCCATAGGGATAGCCGTGACAAAAAAACAACCCCGTGATTCGGGGTTGTTTTTTTTGTCACGGCATTTAATCTTTTGTTAATCGATTCTTAACGATTAATTAATTAACCGTGTGACATTATTTTATCTATAAAGGTTTGGAATTATTTAAAAGTTCCTTAAAAAATAAATCGACAGCAATAATAATAACCGATTGTGATATGGTGTTGTTTTTGGAGATCATAAGGAAAACGGAGGGGCGAAATGTTATCTGAAGTCATTGGAAAAAATCCGTGTCAAAAGAAAATCGTGGCTTTGGTGCCGGCGCACAATGAGGCGCCGACGGTTGGACAAGCGATAGAACGTTTGGCGGGGCAGACATTTCCGGTGGATATAATAATAATTTGCGATAACTGCACCGACGGCACGGAAGAGATCGCCCGGTCGTTTATAGCACGTTACCCGCAGCTTCAAGTATATGCTACGGAGAATAATCGTGCCAAGAAGGCAGGCGCGCTTAATCAGGTTTTGGCAAAGATCGCCGAACATCTTGATTATGAATATGTCTTGGTGCAGGACGCAGATACGATTCTCGATACCGGACTTGTCCGGGAGGGATTGTTCATCCTGGAAAAAGATCCCAGGCTGGCCGCGGTTTGCTCCCGGGCCGGAGTGCTGGATCCTGACCCGGCGAATAGCTATGGCTGGTGGAATTTGTTTGTATGGAGATTGCAAAAGTACGAATATTCGACGTTTGACGCGTCCCGCGTTGAAACTTTGGGTCATATCAAGGTTATCCACGGCATGGCTGCGATTTACCGGCTGTCGGCAATGATCGATGCGGCCGGTTACCGCGCCAAAAAGTGGGGACGATGGACCATTTACGATGAAACAAATATTATCGAAGATTTTGAGCTGACTCTTTGTTTCAAAGAGTTGGGATACAGGGTCACTGCGAGCTTGGATATGCTCGCATGGACTAGCGTGCCGATGACACTGACGGAACTATGGAACCAGCGGCTTCGATGGATAAGGGGAAGCATCGATGCGTTGTGGGCTCACGGGATAAACCGAGTGACTTTCTATGAATATTGGCAACATTTCCAGTTTACCACCCTGACTATTGCCAGTTGGCTGATTGTTGCTTACCTCGTAATAATGATCCATTACGGGGAAAGCCTGACCTTCAACTGGTTGACGTTCGCGGTGATAGGCTATTACACAATGTTCAATATATATCGGCTGCGCTATTTGCAAAGATTGGATGCGATCGATGTGGTCATGGTTTTGGCTTATATCCCCAACAGCCTTTATCATCTATTGCATCAATGCGAACTCGCGCGAGCTTATTGGCTCGTAATGACAAAAGCGAAAAAAGGATGGTGAGAGATGTGTACGGTAGGCCGATGGCGGTAGCGCCCATTTCAGGCGCTGCGGCCGCCGCGGCGAATGGTTTAGGACCAAGACCCACCTTGTCGAGCGTATTAATCCAGATCGGCAATCGGGAAGACATTGGGAGGAAGGAAATTTTCGTCGGAAAACCAACGTATGGTGAAAACGGAAACATCGGTAGCGAACATGGGGCGGGAGTTGGTGCGTTCGGACAGCCAGTTCATTCTGGCGGGATATCGGATCACGACGGGATCGATGTGGCGTCTTGGATCGAGGCGCATTCCGGATCTGTCAATTTTGGCTCCCATGAGATGGTGCGCGACCCATCGGTCCATAATCCCTTTATTGGTTTCGGCCAAGCAGAGGGCAGGGATGGCCTGGCGTTGGATTCAGTGGTTCCGGAAAGCGGGTTTCATTTTGGCGCCGGCATGCCGCCGGATCTGGGGTCGCATTCCTTTACGATGGAATCAATCCCCGGATCGGAAAGCGTTTTAGCCGGTGGCGGCGGGTTACCGCATGATTTTGGAGTATCTGCCCCGCAGGAAATGTTTACATCGGTTCCCGTTGAAGTGGAGCGCGTGGATATGCCGGCGCTTGCTACCGGCGATACGATGATGTCATCAATGCCGGCTGATTTCCCGGCTCCCGCCGCGGAGATTTTGGGAGGTGTCTCTCAGGGTATGGAAGCGATTATCAATTCTCCCATTGGAGCAATTGGTAATACGTATCTCACGTTCTCGCTATCACCGCGGGACTTGAGCATGCTGGAGGGAATCGGCGGCAGCGTTGAAAATATGTTGGCGGTATTATCTCTAAAAACCGTTACCATATGGCTGCCGGCATTGCTGTTCGCTTCGATATGCGTGGTATCGACGACATTCAGCTTTGTCCGATTACTGAACGGAGAACGAAAATCGCGTAAACAGAGGAAAGGTCCGTAAAATAAACCGTTTGCCCGGGCAAGTTAAATAAAATAAGATGCGCTGGCGCGTGGGAGAAATTCCATTTGCGCCGGTGCTTTTTTGCGTTTTTATATATTTTCTTAAAACGGGTCGGAAACGGAAACGAACCGCTTTCGCGGTCCGTTGGAATTTAAAAAAAAGAAATCAAATAAGGTTTTATCGGGCAAAGCTGGCCCCGAATGGCGCTGATGGTTTGTTTGCCCTTTTTGTGCAAGGCATATTATACAATATTTTCAAAATTTTGTGTTCTGATTACCACGGCCAATTTATTCGATTCCCGCCAAACCGGACCAGCGAGCTGGAAAATTTCGTTTTTCCACTTCGCTGGTTCGCTTCAGCCAACATGCAAAGAGCTATAATTGGATATATATTAAATAATTGCTTTGTTGTCAAGAGTTTGTGTTTTTTGGTAAAATGAAACAATAATAAAAATATGGATATAAAACAAATTAAGAAGAAAGATGTTTTGGGCGCGGCGTTTTTTATCGCGATCTGCGAGGTGGTGGGAGGTTTGGGGGCGATTTTTACGATGCCTAATATCGGTACGTGGTACGCGGGATTGGACAAACCAATGATCGCGCCGCCAAATTGGATATTTGGCCCGGTATGGACTTTGCTCTTCGCGTTGATGGGTGTGGCCGCGTACTTGGTTTGGAAGAAAAGAAAGATCGATACTCGCGCCGAAGAAGCGCTGATGATTTTTTTTGTCCAGCTGTGGCTGAATGTGGCGTGGTCGGTAATTTTTTTCGGCCAGCATTCGTTGCAGGGCGCGTTTGCCGAGATAGTTATTCTTTGGCTGGCAATCGCGGTGACTATTTTGCGGTTCAAGCCGGTATCGTTGACCGCGGCGTATTTGCTTTTGCCATACCTGTTGTGGGTGGCTTTCGCGGGGTACTTGAATTTTTTGATATTCACGCTAAACTGAATTAATGATTTTGCAACGCAAGGTCATGGAAATCTGGTTCTGCGCCCGATTTATTTGAAGGTCTGTCACAGAAGTGTCAGTGTTTTAAAACCAACTCATTCCCGATGTAAAGGGATTGGTGTTGGCATTTTATAAATGCCAAGTTGTTTAGATTTGCCAAAGTAACATCCAAATTAAACGAAAAATTATGTTAAGGCGGTGTCAAGCCGTTTTTTTGTTGATTTTTTGCAAAATGCCGCGCAAAAAAGCTATAATCAAAACACTAATTTCAATTTATCGGCTGACTGCCGGTGATTGCAAGCAAATAACGATATGGAAAAAATAAATTCCCTGGTGAAAAAACATGATTTATGGCGGAGCGAATGCCTTAATTTGATCGCGTCGGAAAATGTCATGTCGCCTGCTTGCGAAAAACTTTATACCAGCGATTTGATGCATCGTTATGCCGAGGGCATACCGCATAAACGTTATTATCAGGGATTGGAATATATCGATCAGATCGAAGATCTGGCGCAGGAAGAATTTAAAAAACATTTTGGAGCTAATTTTTGCGATATCCGGCCGATATCGGGAACGATTGCCAATTACGCGGCGTTCGCGGCCATTTCGCAGCGCGGTGATAAAATATTGTCGCTCGGTATTGAGCATGGGTCGCATGTTTCCCACGAAAAAGCCGGAGCGGCGGGGACTTTGGGGCTGGAAGTCGATTCATTGATATATAACGATGATTGCACGATGAACGCGGAAATGTCGTGCGCGAAAGTTTTAGAAACAAAACCTAAATTCATCGTGATCGGCGGATCGGTTATCCTTTTTCCGCAGCCGGTCAAAGAATTGCGCGAAGCTTGCGACAAAGTGGGCGCCAAGATAATTTACGACGCGGCCCATGTGTTGGGATTAATATCGGCGGGGCTGTTCCAGGATCCGTTGCGTGAGGGCGCCGACCTGATAACAACGTCGACGCATAAGACGTTCCCGGGCCCTCAGGGAGGCATGATCATGGGTAATGTGGATGAGCCGACCGCGAAAAAGATAAACCAGGCGGTATTCCCTCAGTTTTCGTCAAATCATCATTTGCACCGCATGCCGGCGTTGTACGGCGCGTTGCGTGAAATGCAGGAATTCGGCAAAGATTATGCCGGCCAGATCGTGAAAAACGCCCAAGCGCTCGCGGAAGAGCTTTATAATTACGGATTCAATGTCCTGGCCAAGGACCGCGGTTTTACCATGTCCCACCAAGTACTGGTGAATTGCGGAGAGCCCGGATCCGGCGGCGCGGCGGCCCAGCTTTTGGAAAGGGCAAATATAATTTTAAATAAGAACATCATTCCCGGCGATGGCGTCAACCCCAGAAATCCGCGCGGCATCCGTATCGGCGTGCAGGAAATGACGCGCTTTGGCATGAAAGAACCGGAAATGAAACAGATCGCAAAATTCATCAAGGAAGTGGTTAAGGATGGACGCGATCCCGAGACCGTAAAGCCGGAGGTGGCCGCGTTCCGCCGCGGTTACCAAAAGGCCCGATATTGCTTTGAAAACCAGGCCAATTAGCCCAAAATTAGCCTGTGGATATCTTTATTTGCTTTAAATGGGTATAAGTGTTATAATGTTTTTGAAAGCGTAGGTGTTCTCTAAGGTTCGAATAAAAGTTCAGCCGGCGAGTGGTCGCCCTACCAAAAAAATTTTTTCAATTAAATGAACAAGAAATTATACGTTGGTGGTTTGCCTTATAGCACCACCCAGGATAGCTTGAGAGAGGGTTTCTCGGTTGCCGGCAATGTTGAATCGGCGATTGTTATCACCGATAAAATGTCCGGTCGCTCAAAGGGTTTCGGATTCGTTGAATTTGTCAACGAAGAAGATGCCGCTAAAGCCATCGAGATGTTCAATGGCAAGGATTTCGAAGGCCGCAGAATTACGGTCAGCGAAGCCCGGCCTATGGAGCCTCGCGCGCCTCGCCGCAATTTCGATCGCGACAATGGCGGTGATTATAACGACAGGTAGTCTTTAAATCACAAAAACAAAAACAGCCTCGAAAGGGGTTGTTTTTGTTTTGGAGAAAGCGAGACCGCCATGTTTGATATTTTTATTTTTGTGGATTACAATGATTACGTCATTATTTAAACCAAAATAGCCTATGGAAAAAAATAATATAATAATCGGTGGAGTTTCCCTTTTGGCGGTGGTTGCGATCGGTTGGGTATTAATGAACGCGGGCGGCCAGCAGGAGGAATTGGTTGTCGAGCCGGTACCGGCGGCACCGGCATCGGACAAGGACAATTCAGTGGCGCCGGAATCAAAGCAGCCGGAAGCCGGCAACAACAGTTCTTCGACGCAAGATACCGTCGGTAAAAGCGCAACCGCGCCGCAAATCGACAATAATTATAAAAAAATCATGAACGCAACCATAAAAACCAGTTTGGGAGATGTGAAAGTTGAATTATACGGCGACAAAGTGCCTCAGACCGCGGGTAATTTTGCCAAGCTCGCCGAGTCCGGATTTTATAACGGTATAAAATTCCATCGTGTGATCAAGGGATTCATGATCCAGGGCGGTGATCCGCTGACCAAGAGCGATGCCCAGAAATCGATGTGGGGATCCGGCGGACCGGGTTATAAATTCAATGACGAGCCGTTTACCGGCCAATATGTCCGCGGAACGCTGGCAATGGCCAATTCCGGTCCGAACACCAATGGCAGCCAGTTTTTCATCATGCACCAGGATACGCCGTTGCCGCCTTCGTACGTGATCTTCGGGAAAGTAACCGACGGCTTGGAAGTGGTGGACAAGATCGCCGAATTGAAGACCGATGCCCGCGATTGTCCGTTGGCGCCTCCGGTGATCCAGAGCGTTACGATTGAAAAATAGACCAAAAATCAAAAGCCATAGGCAAGGCCTGTGGTTTTTTGTTAAAAAAATAATTAAAGTTCCTATTTTTGGCATAGATGATAATTATTAAAAATGTTAAAAGCTGAAGGTGATAACAAAATCAGAGTGGTTTGCGCCATGTCGGGCGGGGTGGACAGCGCGGTGAGCGCGGCCCTTTTGGTTAAATCCGGGTTTGATGTGATCGGCGTGTTTATGAAATTCTGGGTCGAAAAACCAAGCACCGGGGCGTGCCTGACGCAAAACCGGTGCTGTTCCGATGAATCCGAGCAACGGGCGCGCGCGACCGCGATTAAGCTGGGTATTCCGTTTTATGTTCTGGATGTTAAGAGGGAGTTCAAAAAAATGATTGTTGACGGATTTATTTCCGATACCAAAACCGGGCTGACACCCAATCCCTGCGTGGTCTGCAACCAGACGATCAAATTTGGATTACTGATCCGGAAAGCGCGTTTGATGGGCGCGAAATTCGTGGCCACCGGCCATTACGCGCAGATTAAAAAAACAAAAGCCGGTGTATTTAAATTGTTGAAAGGAAAGGACAAAAATAAAGACCAATCATATTTTTTGTGGCGTTTAAGCCAGGACCAACTAAGCCGGATAATCTTCCCGGTCGGACTATTTGAAAAAATCGATGTCAGGCATTTGGCAAAAAGCTGGAAATTGCCTTCGGCGGCAACGGCGGAGTCTCAGGAAGTTTGTTTTGTGGGCAAAGATATGGATAAATTTCTGGCGCGACATTGCGGCGCTGATCCGGGAGATATTATTGATGCATCCGGAGCCGTTATCGGCCGCCATGAAGGCTTGTGGTTCTATACCATTGGCCAGCGAAAAGGCATACGGCTTTCCGGCGGACCTTACTATGTTGCCAAAAAGGATTTTAAGAACAATCGGCTTGTCGTGGTGCCGTCCCTTGCGGATTTGCGTTCAAACGTGGTTAGCCTTGGCGATGTTTATTGGTCATCGGGCAACGCTCCGTCGTTTCCGCTGAAAGCAAAAGCAAGGATTCGTTATCGTGCCAAGGAAAATACAGTAATTTTGCGCTCGAGTTTTGATTGTTACGAACTGGAATTCATAAAGCCGGTGATCGCAGCCACGCCGGGGCAGTCCGCAGTCTTTTATAAAGGGCAAGAGCTTTTGGGCGGCGGGATCATTAAACCATGAAACAAAACGGGAGTTTTTCGGTTTAGCTTTGCACTTTGCTTTTATTTCGTGGTATTATTTATCAACGGGGAAATACCAATACTACAATGAAACCGAAAAAAATAAAGAAAATCGAAAAGAAAAAGATTGAAATCAGGAAAGACGCGGCCAAAAAGGTTGCCGAGATCAAAACAGTGGTGTCAAAACCGCAAAATTTGATCGACCCGGGAATAAAATCAAAGATATTAAATGCCAAGGCGGTGGGCGCCGCGGTACTGGGCGCAAAAAAAACGCCGGCGGCGGTTGCCAAACCGGATTCGGAATTTGAGATAAAAAAAACCAAGATCAGGATCATCGGTATCGGCGGCGGAGGGGGCAATATTGTTTCGGAAATTGCCGATAAGGTTAAGAAATCATCGTTTTTTATCGCGAATACCGATTTCCAGGCCCTGCGTAACGCACCCAAAAGCGTTACGGTTTTTCAATTTGGTGAAAACTTAACGCATGGGTTGGGTACCGGCATGGACGCGCACATTGCCGAAGAGGCGGCCACCGAGGAAAAAGAAAAGATCAAGAAAATGATGGAAGGGCAGGACTTGGTGATAATTGTCGCGGCGCTTGGCGGCGGCACCGGATCGGGAGCGGCCCCGGTGTTTGCCCAGGTTTCAAAAAGCTTGGGAAATTTGACTTACGGGATATTTACTTTGCCGTTCGCTTTCGAGGGGTCGAAAAAGGAGGAAATCGCCAAAAACGCGCTGGAAAAATTAAAGCCTTACATGAACGCGCTGACCATTTTACCTAACGAGCGTGTTTTCCAGGTAGTGCCCAAGAGCACGCCATTTTCCAAAACGCTGTCCTATGTCAACTCGATGCTTTCCGATAGCCTTGAAGGGCTGATCGAAACGATTTACGATACCGGAATTATAAATATTGATTTTGCCGATTTGAGGGCGATACTTGCCGGTAATGGCAAGATGGCTTTTTTAAACACAGTTTCATTTAAAAAAGGTGAAGAATCAAATCTGGATTCGTTCGAGAAGGCTTTCAGCTCGCCGCTCTACCCGTATCCGATCGATAAGGCGCGTGGATTATTGTTGAATATCGTCGCCCAGAAGGACTTGAGGCTTTTGGAAGTCAATAAGATACTTACCAGCGTTGCCAACCGCATCCATAAGGACGCGCGGATAATATTCGGAGTAGGCCATGAGGGCGCCGAACCCGGTGAGGTTAAAGTAACGGTCTTGGCGACGGGATGCATTTACGGGGATAACGAAACTTCGGCCAAGGAGGCCGCCGTCAAAGAGGCGGCTTTGGGGCAGGTGGCGTCGGAAAAGGAGAAAAAAAGCGTGCCTGAAATAAAAGTTGCCGCGGTAAAACCCAAGAAAAAAGAACCGGTAAAATTTGTAAAACCGGTAAAAACGGTAAAGATTGAAATTCCCAAAAAGATTGTTAAGCCCGCAAAAAAGGCGTTGCCGAAAAAAACAAATAAAATCGAAACGGTAAAAAAGATCGATATCAAAAAAGAGATTCCGGTAATAATAAAGAAAGCGGACGCGGAAGACAAATTGATCAAGGATATCGAAGATTTCATTACCGCGGACAAACCTAAAGATATTTATAACAAAGAAAACGCGCAGATCGGCGTCCAATTTGAAAACCCGGTTCGGAAGAACGCTTTGCAGGTGAAAAAAGAGGTTGAAAAAGAGGAAATGGAAATGCTGGAAAAAGAAAAAGCCTGGGATGTGCCGGCGTTTTTGAGAAAACAGCAAAAAAAATAAAAACATGGTTGAAATCATATCAAAGGATATTCTCGGGAAGATATACGCAAAGCGTGCGGAAAACAGCCGTAAATACGATTTTGGCAGTCTTTTGGTAATTGGCGGTTCTGAGTATTATTCCGGCGCGCCGGCATTATCCGCGCTGGCGGCATATGCCGCCGGAGTGGATATGGTGCGGATCGCGGCGCCGAAGCGCGCCAGCGATATAATCGCCACATTCTCGCCTATCCTGGCGACGACGTCGCTGGACGGGAATCGGTTCAACAAGAGCCATTTGAGCATTTTGGAAGAGGCGGTGCGCTCGATGGCGGTGGTCGCTCCGGGGAGATGCGCCGTGGTCATCGGTGGCGGTATCGGCAGATCGCAGGACTCCATGGAAGCGGTGCGGGAGTTCATCATGGCCACCGACATACCGATGATAGTCGATGCCGATGCGGTGCGCGCGCTTGCGGATAATCCAGAATTGCTCGCGGGCAAGCCGCTTTTGCTTACGCCGCATGCGCGGGAATTCGAAGCGCTGACCGGCAATTGCCTTGATGGCAAGACCGATGAGGAAAAAACCGAGATTGTCACCAACCAGGCGAAAAATTTGCAAGTGACCATAATTTTGAAGGGAAAGCTTGACGTGATCTCGGATGGCAACTGTACTGTTATCGGCAAAACCGGAAACGCCTTAATGACTAAGGGCGGGATGGGAGACACGCTCGCGGGCATTGCCGGCGCGCTGGTTGCCCGGGGGGCCGGTCTTTTTGATGCGGCAAGCGCGGCGGCGTATATTAACGGCGCGGCCGGAGAACTTGCGGGAGGTGACCGCGGAGAGAGCGTCACCGCGATGGATCTGATAAGCCAGATAACCAACGTTCTGCCAAAATATAAATATTAAATAATATTAATCGTTGGCTTTTGGTTCCCGGCGAACCGGAATATATTTTTGGCAAATACCAAAAACTAGAGGCCAACAATTATCGATCTATGCACGATTTAATTATTATCGGTGGAGGTCCGGCCGGAATGGCGGCGGCGATATACGCGATGCGCCAGAAACTGGATTCATTATTGGTGACCAAGGAATTTGGTGGACAGATGGCAAAAAAGGAGGTTGAGATCGAGAACTACCCGGGGCTGGGAAGTATTTCGGCTCAAGAACTGATCACGAAATTCAGCGATCATTTGAAAAAATTGGAGGTCAATGTGAAGATCGGCGAGGTTGTCGGCATTGACAAAACCGATAATGGTTTTGCGGTTAATGTTAATAATGAAAAGATAGAGACCAGGGCGGTGATCATCGCCACCGGTTCGGAGCCGCGCCAGCTGGATGTGCCCGGAGAAAAAGAATTTGTTGGCCGCGGAGTCGGGTATTGTGTTACCTGCGACGGCCCGCTTTTTACAAGAAGGGATGTCGCCGTGATCGGCGGCGGAAATTCCGCGTTTGAGTCGGCGGTGTTTCTGGCGAAATTCGCGAAAAAAATATTCATCATTGAGCGTGGTCCGCGAGTAATGGCGGATGCCGCAAACCAGGAATTGGCGAGCAAGACTGGCAAGGTGGAGATTATTACCAATGCCAAAGTGGCGCGCATTGAAGGTGAAAATTTCGTGAAGTCGTTGACATATCTGGATGCCGCCGGTACTGAAGTGGCTTTGCCGGTAGAAGGGATATTTGTTAAGGCCGGTTACCGTCCTGCATCGGGTTTTATGTCCGGATTGGTAGAGTTCAACGACAGGAATGAAATAAAATTCGACCGGGACAGCTATCAAACCAAAACCCCGGGATTGTTCGTCGCCGGCGACGTGAGCGACATCAAATACAAACAGATCGTGGTGGCGGCCGGCGAAGGCGCCAAAGCGGCGATGGCGGTCGATGAATATTTAATAACCAACCGTTAACCTTTAACTATTGATCAAATGTTTTCAAGTCAATATAAAATTAAATCGGTGAAGGCGCGCGAGATCCTGGATTCGCGGGGCAACCCGACGGTTGAGGTTTCGGTCGCGACCGCGGCGGGTATTTTTACCGCCGGCGTGGCTTCGGGCGCGTCGACCGGGGCGCATGAGGCAATGGAGCTGCGGGATGGCGATGAGGCGCGTTATATGGGCCTGGGGGTTTTAAAGGCGGTGGCCAACATTAATTCGATAATCAATCCGGTGTTGGTGGGCATGGACGCTCGCGACCAGACGGGCATCGACAAAGCGATGCGCGATATCGACCAGACTCCCAATAAAAGCCGTTTGGGCGGCAATGCCATTTGCGGAGTTTCGCTGGCGGTGGCGCGGGCGGCGGCGGGAAGCCGGAAAATGCCGCTATACCGGCATATCGCGGGGCTGGCGGGTAATAAAAAGATCGCTTTGCCGAAAGCTTGTTTTAATATTATCAATGGCGGCGCGCACGCGGGCAATGATCTGGATTTTCAGGAATTCATGATCGTGCCGCAATCGGATAAATTCGCGGAAAATTTGCGGATCGCCAGTGAGATATACCACCAATTAAAAAAAGATCTTATTTTAAAATACGGTAAATTGAGCGCCAATTTGGGCGATGAGGGCGGTTTTGCGCCGCCTATGCTTTCACCGAAGGAAGCGCTTGATTGTTTGTGCGCGGCGATCGGCGGCCTGCAGTTGTCCGTGCCGGTTAAATTCATTATCGATGTTGCGTCGACCCAGTTTTTCGATTCCGGTAAATACAATACGCGCATGGGCGGTTTTGATGCCGCGTCATTGGCGAATTTTTATACGCAGTTGATATCCCAGTATCCGCAGATCATCGGATTGGAAGATCCGTTTGCCGAAGATGACTGGGCGGGATGGCAGGGGTTTACATTTACCGGCATGATGATCGGTGATGATTTGCTCGTGACGAATCCGGAGCGGATAAAAGAGGCGCACGAAAAAAAGGCGTGCAACGCCATGATCCTGAAAATAAACCAGATCGGCACAGTTACCGAGGCGCTGGAGGCGGCGGCGATGGTAAAGAGCCATGGCTGGAAAATAATCGTATCCCATCGCTCGGGTGAGACTAACGATGATTTTATCGCCGACTTCGCGGTTGGCATCGGTGCGGAATTCATCAAGACCGGCGCGCCGGCAAGAGGCGAACGATTGGCAAAGTATAACCGCATGGCGAAGATCGAAGAAGAATTGTTGAATGATAAAAATGTATGAGATTTAATTTTTCAAAGATTTTGTTTTTTTTGGTACCTTTAATTCTAGCGGCAGTTTATTTTAAATTCATCTGTACGGCGTCACTCCCGACCTATGAAATGCCGGACGGATTTACCTTGAGCTCTGCCTCCGACGTTTTGGGTTGCTTTGCAAATTCGGTGGTTTTTATACTACTTTTTTGGGGTTTTACTGGTGTGCTTGTGGCGGTATTGAAGTTATTTTGGAAGAAAGGCCGAGATCTATTGGGCCGTGTATTTTTTGGTTTACCGCTTTCGATAATTTTTATCGTGATAGCTTTATTGTTAAGGGGTATTTTTAGTTTGACTTGTGGCTGCATACACGAATAAAATCCGCTTATGTACAAAATCGTTTTACTGCGGCACGGGGAAAGTATTTGGAACAAGGAGAACCGGTTTACCGGATGGACCGATGTTGATCTGTCGCTTTTGGGTATTGATGAAGCCAAAAAGGCAGGGGAAACTTTGAAAAATGAGGGTTATTCTTTTGACTTTATATTTACCTCGGTTTTAAAACGGGCGATTCAAACGACGGATGTTGTTTTGGAGGCCATGGGATCGAATAATGTTCCAAAAATATTTGCATGGCAGTTGAATGAACGGCATTATGGCGCGTTGCAGGGACTAAACAAGGCGGAGATGGCGGCAAAATACGGCGAAAAGCAGGTGCTTATCTGGCGCCGGAGCTTTTCGGTGCGGCCGCCGGAGCTAAGCGGAGATGGTTTTAAAGAGCAAAACGGTTTGGACGTTCTAAAATCCGTACCGCAGGATAAATTACCTAGAACCGAATCGTTGAGCGATACCTATGATCGCGTGGTGGGTTATTGGAATTCGGACATCGCGCCGGCAATAAAAGATAATAAAAAGATTTTAATATCGGCCCACGGTAACAGTTTGCGGGCGATCGTAAAATATTTGGATAAAATTTCGGACGAGGAAATTTCTGATGTAAACATTCCTACCGGCATCCCGTTGGTTTATGAATTGGATGAAAATTTAAAGCCGGTAAAACATTATTACCTGGGTGATAAGTCGCAAATCGAAGCGCAAATAAATAAGGTCAAAAACCAGGGTAAATTAAAATAAACCATAATGACCAATGATAAGCGCACGAAACTGGATTTTATAAGAAAAACAGTAACTGCGATTCTTTTGTTTGCCGCCCAAAAAACTTGGGCGCAAACACCTCAATTGAAATATGGGGTTCCGTCCGATGCGGGCTTTCCCGTAATTGATATCAACCAGGATTATTATTATAGACCGTCGTTTACCGAGACACTGATTAGGTTTTTATTGCCGTTGACATTTATTCTGATCGTTTTGAGTGGAATAATATCTCCGGTTATCGGTTACATTTGGTATATCAAGCACGGCGGCACCAAGAAATGGATCGGTTGGCTCGCTTTTTTGCCGCTGGCTTTGACAATCGTTTGGTTGTTGGCATTACTTTTAGATAATATTATATGATATTGGCAAAATGATTGATATCTTTAAAGCCGGCAAAAAATTACTGGTAATGGCTTTGTTGCTTTTTACGGAAAAGATATGGGCGGCTGATCCTAAAATAATGTCCACTCCCGGCGCGGTCGCTTACGGACCGATGCGAACGGTGCCGCAAGATACGTCTTTTGCGGATGTCGTAAATAGATTGGCCGTGCCGGTGTTTGCCGTCTCGTTATTGTTGATCGGCGGAATCGTTTCCCCGATCATCGGTTTTCGCTGGTACATCAAGCACGGCGGCACCAAGAAATGGATCGGTTATTTGGCTTACGCCCCGCTTTGTATGGCGATCGCCTGGATATCGGCTATCGTTATGTCTATAATCAATGATATGTTGCTGGCGATCAACTAAACCTGTATGAAATTAAATTTTATAAAAAACGGATTAATTGCGGGACTGTTGTTTGCCGCGCAGAAGGCCGGGGCGCAGATGGCGCCTGAATATGGAATGCCAAGAGAAATTGCGACATTGTATGGGGTCGCTCCTGTTTACGATGAGCCGGCGTTTGTCGGGATCGTGACGAGATTGGTAATACCGCTTCTTTTCATTTTTATTTCATTGAGCGCGATCGTTTCCCCGATCATCGGTTTTCGCTGGTACATCAAGCACGGCGGCACGAAAAAGTGGATCGGATGGGTTGCCTGTTTCCCGCTGTTGATCGCGCTGGGCATAATTTTTGGCTACGTTTTAAGCTTTTTGATACCATGAGCAATATTTTCAAGATCGGCAAGCTAAGGCTGTGGCAGGAATATTGCAAGCGCGAAACCGCGGCGCACAATTTGAATTATCTTTTTTGGGAATGTACGTTGCGGTGCAATTTGAAATGCCGCCACTGCGGCAGTTCCTGCGGCGACGTGGTGCCGCCGGGCGAGCTTGATACCAAAGAGATCAAGAAAGCGTTCGCGGATATTGCCCGCGAGTTTGACGCCAAAAAGATCATGGTGGCGGTTACCGGGGGCGAGGCGCTTTTGAGAAAGGATGTTTTCGAGGTGATGAAGTACGCTCATGCTTTAGGTTTTCCCTGGGGGATGGTGACCAACGGGACATTGATCACGCCCGAGATCATCGAAAAGATGAAAGACTCGGGGATGTCGTCGGTATCCGTAAGCCTTGATGGTCTGGAAGCCAACCATACTTGGCAACGGGTGGGCACGGATACGTTTAAAAGGGCGACGGCGGGGATCAGGATGCTGGTGGCGGCGAAATTCCCGATTGTCGAGGCGATAACGTGCGTGAACAAGCGCAATATCAAGGAGCTTGAAGAAATTTACGCTTTTTGCAAGGAGCTTGGCGTTACCAACTGGCGGATGTTTTCCATCAGCCCGGTGGGTCGGGCTAAAGAATGCGGGGAAATGTTTTTGGATGCCAAAGAATGGAAATATCTGTTTGAATTCATCGCCGCGAAGCGCAAATCAGAAAAAAAACTTGAAATAAGTTTTTGCGAGGAAGGATTTTTTGGGCCTGAATTGGAGGGTACAATGCGCGACCAGTTTTTCTTTTGCTGGGCGGGCATCAAGGTGGGCAGTATTTTGTATAATGGCGATATCGGTGCGTGCCCGATCTTGCCGCGGGAACAAACCCGGCAGGGCAATGTGCGTACCGATGATTTTGCCAAAGTATGGAACGAAAAATTTAATCTTTTCCGCGACCGCGATTGGCGCAAGACGGGTAAATGCGAAAAGTGCGTTTGGTGGGATTTTTGCCAGGGCAACAGTTTACATTTATGGGATATCAAAGAGAAGAAACTGGATTTGTGCCACATGGAGATGTTTGGTAAAGAAAAGCTATGAAATTTTTCACCAAAACAAAATATTTGTTCGCGAGATTAACCAGTTTTTTGCTTTTAACGTTTTCGGCAAACAACGCGAATGGGCAAGCGAACGGATTGTCGGTTGTGATGTATGGGGCGCCTCCTACCGCCTCGGAGAAAATCAATGTCTTGGTTAACGGTTTAATAGGGCTTGTTGTTTGGTTGCTGATTTGCTTGAGTATGGTGATTATCCCAGTGATCGGTTATCGCTGGATATTCAAAAAGGGTGACAATAAAAAGCTGATCTATATTTTAAAGTGCGTGGTGGTTATATTTGTTTTTTTGATATTGTTAAAATTGGCGGTTAGTATAATGATCGCGTCGGTCAGCTGAAATTGTGATACATATTGCGTAAATAAATAAATTTGTTAAGCTTGAAAGTATTAAAATAACAATTAAAATATATGGCAAAATATCAGGTAAACAAGGATAAGTGTTTGGGATGTTTTATTTGCACGGTTAATTGCCCGGGAGGCATGGACCAGGATACCGACGGCAAGGCCAAGGTTGTCGATTCCGACAAGGTGGAAACATGCGGCGGTACGGGGGTTTGCCCTCATGGCGTGATCGAACAGGTGCAGGAATAATCGGAAATTAGAAGCGGACCCGCTTAGGCGGGTCCGCTTTTTGATACGTGTTTGACAACTGTTGCCTATTGGGTAAACTGCAAATGTAAATTATAAAATCATGATAAATTGGACAAAAAAAGTGCAAGATCGGATTTCCAAAGTGCCGGTGCGCGGCGGGAGGTTGATCAGGGAAATAAAAAACGGATTGGATGAGCTGGTTTTTTTACCGGCGCAATTGGCAAAGCGGCCCGTGGATTATTTTAAGGAAAATATCAATGCCAAAACCGTGTTGGGAAAAAACAGCAAAAAACCGGTTGAGGTCAATGCTCCGATTCTGATCGCGGCGATGTCGTTTGGCGCGCTTTCAAAACAGGCAAAGACTGCATTGGCTAAAGGATCGGCGCTGGCGGGAACGGTTGCCAATACCGGCGAAGGCGGAATGCTGCCTGAGGAGCGGGAGTTTGCCAAAAGGCTGGTGATCCAATACAGTACCGGACGGTTCGGAATCGATGAAGAAATTTTAAAAAAGGCGGATATTATCGAAATAAAAATCGGGCAGGGCGCCAAAGGCGGCCAGGGCGGGCTGCTGCAGAAAGAAAAAGTGACGCCGGAAATCGCGGCGGTGCGCCGGGTCGAATTGGGAACCGATGTCCACTCGCCGGCGTATCATCCGGACGTAGTGACGGCGGATGACCTGAAGGGCAAAGTGGATTGGCTGCGCGAGCTATCGGGCGGGGTGCCGATCGTGATCAAGCTGGCGGCGGGCGATGTGGCAAACGACGTGAAGCTTGCCGCGGCGGCCGGGCCGGATATTATCGCCATCGATGGCGGCTGGGGCGGCACAGGGGCGGCGCCGGAGGTGATGCTTGACGAAATGGGGATTCCGGCATTGCCGGCACTGGTAAGGGCGCGCGAAGTCTTGGATAAACTGGGCGCGAAACAGGAATTATGGATCGCGGGCGGATTTTATACCGGTGGCGACGTGGCCAAGGCATTGGCGTTGGGCGCAGACGCGGTTTTCATGGGATCGGCAATGTTGGCGGCGCTTGGCTGCGTGGGTTGCAACCTGTGCTACTTGGGCAAATGTCCGAAAGGCGTGGCGACACAGGACCCGGAGTTGAGCAAGAATATCGATGTCGAAGCGGCGGCCGTTAATGTGGCGAATTTCATTAAAAATTGCGCCGAGGAAGTCAAAATGATGGCCGGCGCGGTAGGACATGATGATGTCCATAAACTATGCAAAGACGATTTGCGCGCGCTGACGATGGAAGCGTCCCGGATAGCGGGCGTGAAATTTATGGGGGAATAGGGGATTGGTAATTTTTAAAAAAGCGGCAGGAGCAATGCGCCCGCCGCTTTTTTTTAGATAATAATTACGTTTGTATAAAAAAAGAGGCGCAAGGAATCGTGATAGTGATCCGTGCGCTTTATCAGGGTTAATATTTGCCAAACCTTAGAGGTCTAGCTGGCCGTAGATATAAATATCTGCGGGATTGTTCATGCCTCCGTAATCACGGCAGGCATATAAGCTGACGGTTCCGGCGGGAATAATTGCTTGGGTGGCGTGATTTTCGTTTACCATCCATATTGCCAGGATTTCGCCGTTGTTATTAACGGGGATGATCCTGTATTCGCTGTGGTCCAGAAGGCTTTCCGGTCCCAGATTCCCAATTGCCCACCAGGAATCCGCTCCCTGGGTTATATTGAGAAATTTGTCTCCCACCTGTAATCCGGCGGGTGTTTCGGCGGCGTAAACAGTTGTCATGGTGGTTGCGAAAAGAACCACCAACAGATAAAGAAATACATTCCTCACCATGGTCATATTATATGTTAAATTTATTAATTTGTCAAGGTCTGTTGGCGTATTGGTTTGTTTGTTAAAATAAATCAATGAATCGGTTGTGTAATTTTTGTTTTAAATAATCCATGCTGTGGTTATTTTTCGAGTGGTATGTTTTGGAAATACCGGTAAAGATTAAAAATATCTGGGGAAATTATCTTTGGTTTTTTTCGCGTGAATTTTATTTGGGGCGCCTTGCGCGGGAGTTTTTCATGCCTTGGAAAGGGCTGACCTTTAAGCGTGAAAAACGTTCGTTTGAGATCGGCGACGCGTTTTCGGCGGCGTTTGGGAATGTGATTTCCAGTTTTATCGGCGCGACCGCGCGGTTATTTTTTATTGTGATCGGATTGTTGATCGAGCTGCTGACGGTTTTTGCCGGCATCCTGGCTTACGCGGTCTGGATACTTTTCATTCCCGCGATTCTGTTTTCTTTGATAAAAGGAATTTCGTTGCTTACCTGAACCATCCAAATGGCAATCGACCCAAAAAAATCATTGACGCTCCGTGCGGCGGGCCAGATCCAGGCAATGCCGTTAAATTTGTTTTTAATAATAAAACGTATAAGTTTTTTGGTTTTGTTGGTCGGGACTGTTTTTTGCGCGGTTTACGAATTGGCGTGGGTTTTTCCCGAAGGCCTGCTGCCGTCGCGGTTTCTTGAAACCAACCTCGATTTAGCGAACGCGCTGGTTTACATTTCTTTCGCGTTTTGGGCGCCGGCATTTTTGGTTTTGGAATTTGTCGATCATAAGCTGAAGGGCGCCGGAAAAAAGCTCGGAAAAGATTTTGATCCTGAGGAAAATCTTTTGGAATATCTTGATTTTAAGGCGGCTAAATTTTTCAAAAGAACCTTAGAGATGGATCATTTGCCGTTCGAAAGGTTGATTTTTTACTTGGTTTTATCTTCAGACGATATTTCTTTTTCCCTTAACCGTCTGATGCTGGACCGCGCCGACCTTAAGCGCAAACTTCTTGACGGGATGAAAGAGCGCTCAAAAGACTACAAGGCGGGTAATTCCGATTTAATCAAGGAAATGAATCGCGAGGCGCGCCAGCAAGTATTGGAGTTGGCTTGCCGGCATGCCATTGCCAATGGCAGCCAAAAAGTGACGATATTCGATTTGTTTTTGGTGATTTCAAACCGCGACCGGGATTTTCAAAAGATGATGGATTCGCTTGAGCTTTTAAAAGATGACGTGGAATCGGTTTTTTTATGGCAGCGCAATCTTGAGAATTACCGTTGTTTCAGAAAAAAGATATGGGAAAAGGATAATCTCCGTCTTTTGTTCGCTTTCAGCCCGGTCAAAGGTCTCATTGGAGGATACACCGTTGTGCTTGACCGGTATTCGCGGGATATTTCGGTATATAACCGTCTCCGGCAGGGAGGCGTTGTCATCCATGCCGACCAGATAGAGCAACTTGAGATCGCGCTTATCAAGCAAAAAGGCAATGGCGTCCTGTTGGTGGGAGAACCTGGCAGTGGGCGCAAAAGCATTGTTTATAATCTTGCCAACCGTATTGCCAGCGAGACCGGCCCGGTTTCGTTGAGAATGATGCGCGTGCTGGAGCTGGATATGGTTGCGCTTATCGCTAACTTTGCCAATGAAGCCGATCTGACCGCCGTCATCGAGATGATATTCCAGGAAGCGATACGGGCAAAAAATGTGATACTGATCATTCCCGGTATTGACGGGTATATCGGCAAACGGACCAATGACAAAAAATTGGCTTCGGTGGATATCAGCAGTATTATCAACCGCTACTTGGGCACGGCTCAGTTCCGCGTTATCGGCATTTCCGACAGCGTCGGCTACCGCCGGTCGATCGAACCGGCAGGAGAGGTGGCGTCGCGGTTCGTAAAGATTGAGGTGCCATCCGCGACCGCGGAGGAAGCCATGCGTGTTTTAAAAGAGGAAAGCCTGCGCCGTGAAAGCAAGACCGGGCTATTCGTGCCTATTGCGTCCCTGAAGGAGATAGTAAGGTTGTGCGATTATTTTCTGGGAGGCGCCGCGTTTCCGGAAAAAGCGCTTTGCCTTTTGGATGATGTTGTTTCCAATCAATTGGGTGGATCGGCAAAATCCAGGAAAATTATCGTTCCGGAAGATATCGATAAGTTTTTTTCACGGAAATACGATATGCCCGCCAGTGCGGCCGGTGACAACGAAAAGGAAGTTTTGTTGAATTTGGAGGAGCGCATCCATGAAGGTTTGATAAACCAGAAAGAGGCGGTTTGCGAGATTTCCAATGCTTTGAGAAGGGCGCGCGCCCGGATCAAAGACCGGAAGCGCACCATCGGTAATTTTTTATTTCTTGGCCCCACCGGATGCGGCAAGACCGAAACTGCCAAACAATTGGCCAGGGTATATTTTGGATCCGTAAAAAATATGATCAGGCTCGATATGGCCGAATACCAAACGCTTGATTCTATCGACAAGCTGATCGGCGGTCCGCAAATTACCGGATATCTTACGTCGGCGGTCCGCAAAAACCCTTTTTCGATTGTTTTGGTTGATGAGATCGAAAAGGCTCATCCCGGCCTACTGAATGTTTTTTTAAACATTTTCGACGAAGGTGAGATGACGGACGGGTTTGGCCGCAAGGTGGATTTCAGGCACGCGATTATGATTGCCACTTCCAATGCCGGCGCGGAGCAGATCAAAGAGGCTGTGGAAAGCGGTCGCGATCTTATGGGGATGAAAGATGAGCTTATTGATTATTTGCTTCAAAAAGGGATATTTAAACCGGAATTTATCAACCGCTTTGATGCGGCGGTGCTCTACCGTCCGCTGGGTCCGGAGGAAACCGAGCAGGTGGCGCGGTTGATGCTGCAGGAAACACAGGATGGTTTGAGGCAAAGAAGGATAGAATTCGAGATCACGTCGCGCTTGGCGCGGGCATTGGCAATGGTCGGATTCGATCCGGTTTTTGGCGGGCGCGCAATGCGACGCGCACTGCAGGACAAGGTGGAGAATCCCATTGCCAAGGCGCTTCTTTCCGGGATGCTTAAGCCGGGGGATGGGTTCAGTATCGATCCGGAGAAATGGGAGGTTGTCCTATCCGGAACGCAGCTTGAAGAAAACGCGGCACTATAACAAAAAAACGTGAATTATTTTAATAAATTTCTATTTTTTATAACCGCCTGTCTGTGTCTGGCTCCTTTTTGCGCGCTGGCGCAATCGAGCGCCATCAATGTATCGCTAAAGGGGAACTTTGACAGTGTGAGCTGCGATTCTTTGACCGGGTGGGTTTGCGACGCCAATAGTTATTCCACCCCCTTGGCGATATCTTTTTATGCGGATGGCGTGATCCCGGGCGGAAAGCTGATCGGATCGGCAAATGCAAATGTCACGAGGGGAAAAGCGATTGCCGATTTCTGCGGGGGTAATGCCAATCATGGATTTCTATTTTCGGTGCCGGATACCTTAAAGGATGGTATGCCGCACAAGATATACGCTTACGCAACTAATTTTTCCGGCGGGGCAAATCTGCTTTTAAATGCCAATGGCAAGACGATAACATGCTCGCGATGCGCCAACGAATGTTCCAAATCCGGGCTTATGCAATGCGGCGGCAAAGGGACACAGGTTTGCGGTGATTACGACAACGATGGTTGTTTGGAATGGTCTGCTATCATTAATTGCGCTTCCGGATATATTTGTTCAAACGGAATTTGTGTTAACGGTACCAGTGCTGCCGTGGCATTGGTGCTTTCCGGGTTGTTCCCGGCTGGCATTGTTTCCGGTTCCAGCGTGCTGCTTGCGGTGAATACTAACCGGACTGCCAATTGCCGTTACGACATTGCGGATAAGAGTTTTAGCGCAATGGCCAATGAGTTTTCAACTAACAATTATATGAAGCACAGTGCGCCGGTTGCGACTGTAGCCGGGGGTCGTTACACTTATTATGTTCGTTGCCGCGATGCGGCCGGTGTAGTTAATACGAACGCGGCCATAATCTCGTTTGGGAAGGCCGGAGTGGCCGCGGCCATTCCCGTTGCGGATATAGTTCCGCCGGTAATTTCCAAATTGTTGCCAAGTGTCAGTGTGGATAAGCATCAAGTTACGATTTCCTGCGTTACCGATGAGCCGGCGTTTTGCAAATACGATATTGCCGATGTCGGCTATGATTCAATGAAGAATTTAATGGATGGCAGCAACGGTATCCATAGCGCTAAAGTGGATTTGCCAAATTCCGGCGACCAGGTTTTTTACGTTCGCTGCAAAGACAAGGCGGGTAATAAAAATACACAATCGGCTAGGATAGATTTCAACTATTCTGTAAAAGCGGTGCCGCCTGAGACCACGGTAGAGATTTCCAACCCGTTGCCCGCGGGTAAGATCTATCAGGAGGTTGTTGCTTTGGCGGTGGTTACCGACAAGCCGGCCGATTGCCGCTATGCTCCCGTCAATATTGATTTTGACAAGATGGAGGGGCGGTTTGAATCCGTTGACGGCATGTCGCAGAAAGCGATCGCCACTTTAACTGATTTCGGGTCCTATAAGTATTATGTGCGATGCAAGGACAAAACCGGGGGTTTGGGAAACAGCTTAGCGGTGATCGAGTTTGAATATGCCGATCCGGATCGAGCTGTTGAAAGGGAACCGGATTTACCGCTTGTTTGCGATAAATACTCATTGGTCAAATCGGATGGCAAATGTAATATGAAGGTCGATTGCGTTTGTGATCCCGATTGCGGCAAAAACGGCAAAAACATAGATCCTGATTGCGCGAAAACCGACATCAAAAAAGCGGAAAATAACGTAAATTGGACAGGAGTAGCCGTTGGGCTGGCGGTTTTAGTTGCTTTGACCGGAATTGCTGTGTTTGTTGTAAAAAAAAGAAACGGAAAAGTTAAAAACGAGGATGATTGACGGTTATTAGTGGTGATGATCGGAAACGCGTTAATAACTCAAATAATTGAATTGATCAGTCATTGATGAAAAGTGTTTAATCATATTTGCAGGCAAATAAAGAACCGGATGAGCCGGCTTTTTATTTTTTTATCGTGGTGTTACAATGTAACAAATGAATTTTAAAACTATATCATGGATATTATTGAAAAACTAAAAGAGGCTGATTTGCGGGGCCGCGGGGGCGCCGGATTTCCCACTTGGCAGAAATGGCGTATGGTGAAAGACGCTCCGGGAATCAAAAAATATGTGGTTTGCAATGTATCCGAAGGCGAGCCGGCAGTTTTTAAGGATAATTTTATTTTGGAAAACCATCCCGGCGCGGTCATTGATGGTATGAACCTGGCGATGGAGGCGGTGGGCGCGTCAAAAGGTTATATTTATTTACGCAAAGATTATTTCGATAAATACAAAAATACGCTTTTGGGGATTATCGGAAACAAGCAAATCGAGGTATTCCGCGAACCGTGCGGCTATCTTGGGGGCGAGGAAACCGCGCTTCTGGAAACAATCGAGGGCAAGCCGTGCGAGCCGCGGATGAAGCCGCCGTTTCCGCCACAATCCGGGCTTTTTGGATGTCCTACCCTGATAAATAATTTGGAAACCCTGTTTTACGCGGAAAAGATTTCCAAAGGGGAATACAAAAAGACCAGATTGTACTCGATTTCCGGCGATGTCCTATCTCCGGGGGTTTATGAGCTGGACGAGGGCTTCCCTATTGCCCAGGTTTTGGAGGTTACCGGGAATTTGCCGAAGTCCGGGTATTTTGTCCAGGCCGGAGGCGGGGCCAGCGGTACGATTTTGCTCGATAGTGAATTGGGTGATCCGTTAAAAGGCGCGGGATCGATCGTTGTCCATGATGTGATAAGAACCGATTTGCGTAAATTAGGGTTGCGATGGGCGGACTTTTTCATCAAAGAAAATTGCGGGAAGTGCGTACCCTGCCGGGAAGGTGTTTACCGCTTGCGTGAAATCTTTTCGCAGGATATTGTTGATATTGCGAAGGCCAAGGAGATTGTCGGTTTGCTGGCCGCGGCAAGTTTTTGCCCGTTCGGTAAAGGCGTTGCCAATTCTTTCGGGGGTCTGATTAACAAATTGATGAGCAAGTAATGTTGAAAAAAATATCATGAAAATAACAATCGACGGAAAAGAAATCGAGGTACAGGAAGGCGTGTCGGTTTTGGTGGCGGCGAAAGGTGCCGGTGTTGAGATTCCGGCGCTTTGTTATCATCCTGATCTTTGCGTTAAGGCTAATTGCCGGCTGTGCTTGGTTGAGGTGGAAAGTATCGCCGCTCCAGTTACCGCTTGTTCAACGATAATTAAGGACGGCATGAAGGTCATCACCGAAAGCGATAATTTAAAGGCGTTGCGGAGAACGAATGTCGAACTGTTGCTCGGCGAGCACCGCCGTAATTGTCCGCAATGCGTTTGGCAGGGCAAGTGCGCGCTTTTAAAATACGCGGTTGAGCTTAAGGCGAATATGGCGTCTAATCCCCTTCGTAAACCCGATCCTGATGTTGTTAAATTCGGCCCGATAGTTTTGGACCGGTCAAAATGCATCGATTGCCGTAATTGTGTCGACATGTGTTCCCGCCAGACCGGCTCGCGGCGCGGTAACGATAAAGAGATGAGATCGGACGGATTTTTGGAAATCGAGGGCCAAGGCAAAGATATCAAAATAACGCCGTCGTGCGATGCCAAAAAGGATTGTATTTATTGTGGCCAGTGCATTGTCCATTGTCCGGTGGGTGCGTTGGATGCGGAAAGCCCGGTGGACGAATTGGACGCGCTTTTGAAAGATAAAAAAGGCCAAACTTTGATCATACAGTTCGCGCCGGCGATCCGTTCGGGTATCGGCGAGATGTTTGGCATGCCTTTGGGGACAAACATGACCGGGCAATTGGTAGCCGGGGCGAGAAAGCTGGGTTTCGATAAAGTATTCGATGTGACGATGGCGGCCGACCTGACGACCGTCGAGGAGGCCAAGGAACTGGTGCAAAGGATTACGGAAAACAAACCATTGCCGATGTTCACTTCCTGCTGCCCGGCCTGGATGCGTTACATTGAATTTTACCGTCCCGACCTGATACCCAATATTACTACGGTAAAATCGCCTCAGAACATGCTGGGTTCGCTGATAAAGACTTATTGGGCGGATAAAATGGGTATTGATCCTAAAACCATCAAGGTGGTTTCCGTGATGCCGTGTACGGCCAAAAAATATGATGTTTCCAAAGAGGAAGAAAAAATCAATGGTTTAAGCCCGATCGATTATGTTCTGACGACGCGTGAATTGGGCCGGCTTTTACAGAAAAACCGTATCAATTTGAAAGATGTCGGCGAGGAAATTGCCGATGATCCGTTCGGTGTTTATACGGGTGCCGGAGTGATCTTTGGCGCTACCGGGGGCGTGACCGAGGCGGCGACGCGGACGGCTTACTGGCTGCTTACCGGCACCAATCTTGAAAAGGTTGATTGCGAAAACGTGCGCGGGATTACGGGATTGAAAAAAGCCGAGGTTACGATCAAGGGCCTGACGTTAAAAATCGGGATTGCCAGCGGAATGGAAAATGCTAAAATTATTTTGGACGATTTGGCGAAAGATCCCAAAGCCTATGATTATATCGAGATCATGGCCTGCCCGGGCGGATGCATTGGCGGCGGCGGCCAGCCGTTACCGGTAAACGACGATATCCGTAAAAAGCGTGCGGCGGGGTTATATTCCATCGATTGCGCCAAAGAGATCAGGTTTGCCCATGAGAGTCCGGCGGTCAAGGAGGTTTACGATGAGTATTTCAAAGGCGATGAGCGCAAGATGCATGAAGTTTTGCACACTAAATATGGCAAAAAACCAAAAAGCGAGATCAAGCAATAAAAATGTTCAAAATGTTTATTTTAGGGATAAATTCGCGAGAGCGTCGTTAATATTATCGTTATTTAGCGTAATCGTGATCGGGTTGATGATGTGGACTATTTTTGATAATCAAAAATGTCTGAGCCATACGATTTATGCGTTCGATTGTTTTCGAAGCATCCAAGAAAGCATCAGGGATGTGTTATTTATTGTTTATACTTTATGCGCACCTTTCATATCGTTATTTTTGGGAATCGCTGCGGTTGGGACAAAAAATGAGGTGAGCCGTTTTTTCGGAATTTATTTGTCTGTAATCGAGATTATTTTTATGATATTTTTAATTATCGGTAACAAAAGAATATGAACAACATAAAAACATTGGTTTTGAGCCGGGAATCGGTTTTGACGGCTGCCTTGGTGGGCGCGGCGGTGATGGCGCCATTACTGCATTCGCAACTGGTGACCGGCGCAATCGTCAACGCGGCGTTGTTTGGCGCGGTGATTTTGGTGGGATTCCGGGCGGCGGCGGTTGTGGCATTGGCTCCGAGCCTGATCGCATTGGCGGCGGGAACTTTGCCGGCGGCGATGGCGGCGATGGTGCCGTTCGTAATGGCTTCCAATATTGCGTTGGCGGGAGTTTTCAGTATATTGAGAAAGACCAATTATCTGGTGGCGGCCGCCGCGGCGGGTCTTGTTAAATTTGGTTTTCTGGTGGTGTTGGCGAATGTGATTTTGAGCGCAACGACGCATGGAAACGTGGCTGTGGTGCTGGCTTCGGCGATGGGCTGGGCGCAATTAATTACGGTTGTGTTTGGAGCGTTGCTGGCATATATGGTTTTTGAAAGAAAGACCGTTTAAGAAATGTAAAACAATATTATGGAGCTAAATGAAGAATCAACCTTGGAAGAAGTATTGGAATTTTCGGGGGCGGAAGATGTATTGCTGAAGTATGACGTACCTTGCCTTGGATGTCCTATGGCGAAAATGGAGATGAGCAGCTTGACGGTCGGACAGATTTGCGCGACGTACGGCATTGATCTCGTGAAATTGTTGGCGGATCTGAATGCGGCGATGGCTAATTATAAGAAAAAGTGAAACGGACTTTTGTTTCCGTGGGTTAGATGTGCGTGTCCTATGGTTTAGAACCTGAGGAAATGCGATGTTGGACATTGTAAATTTTGCGTGATATATTTAATAAACAAAATAAAAAAATAACAAAAACAGTATGGTAAAAATATCGAAGAATGTTTTGATACCGGTTATCGGATTGATTGTATTCGCGGGAATTGCCGCCGCAGCTTATTTCAATGTTTTTAAAATACCGGAAAATATTTTGCCGGCGCGGAATATGACCGCAGATGCCGCCGCAAAAAAATCGATCGAGTACGTTAACAAGAATATGCTTTCGGAAGGAACGGTTGCGACCTATAAAGATGTTAAAGAAGAGAACGGAATGTATACGTTCAAACTGACGGTGCAGGAAAAAGATTACAGCGCGTACGTGACGAAGAATGGCAAGCTTTTCTTTGCCGAGGGGATTCCGCAGGCGATCGTTTTGGATGCGCCATTGGGAGGTGAAGCCGCGGCGCCGGTTGAGGTTGCCAAAAGCGACAAACCTTCTGTGAAGGTGTTCGTGATGAGTTATTGCCCTTACGGTTTGCAGGCTCAAAAGATGTTTTTGCCGGTTTATGACTTGTTGAAGGACAAGGCGGATATGAGCATTAATTTCGTGAACTATATCATGCACGGCAAAAAGGAGATCGATGAAAATCTGCGCCAGTATTGCATCCAAAAAGAGCAGGGTGATAAGTTCGCGGCATATTTAAAGTGCTTTACGAGCGGAACTCCCACCGCGGCGGACGGAACTGCTGATTTCGCGAAATGCCTGAGCAGTACCGGTGTCAACCAAGGTAAGTTGACCGCTTGTGCGGCCGCGACCGATAAAGAATTCGGAGTGAGCGCGAGCTTTGATGATAAATCAACTTGGTTGAGCGGAAGTTATCCTAAATTCGATGTTGATGGCGCACTGAACACGAAGTATAATGTCCAGGGCTCGCCTACTGTCGTGATTAATGACCAGGATGTTTCCGAGTCGTTGACAGCAAGGTCTCCCGAGGCGTTGAAGCAGCTTATTTGCTCGGCATTCAACACCCAGCCGGAGGAATGCAAGACCGCTTTGCCGGCCGAACAGCCGTCTACCGGGTTTGGAACCGCGGTTGCGGCGAGTACCGATGCGGCGGGAGGTTGCGCGACCAATTAACGACATCGTTAAAAAGATGATAAAAATTTATTCCACCCCGTTTTGCCCTTATTGTGTAACTTTAAAGGATTACCTTAAGAGCAAATCGGTTGTATTCAGTGATGTTGATGTTTCCAGCGACGAAAAAGAGCGCGATGAGATGATCGAGCTTTCGGGGCAAATCGGAGTGCCGGTGTTAAACATCGACGGAAAGATAATTGTAGGTTTTGACAAGGAACAGATTGACCAGGCTTTGAAATTAAAATAAATTTTTCACCAAAACTGACGCATTAATTTGCGCCAGTTTTGGTAAGAATCAAAAAATATGGCAAAAATCGCGATCAATGGTTTGGGTAGGATCGGCCGGCACGTTTTTAAATTGATTTTAGACAAGCACCCGGAGTTGGATTTGGTCGCGGTCAATGACCTGTCCGATCCGAAGGCAATCGCGCATCTTTTGAAGTACGATTCCATATACGGACGGTACGGCAAGGATATTGAGGCCACCGACAAAGAATTGATCATTACCGGTAAAAAAGGGCGTGACCGGATCGCGGTTTTTGCGGAGGCAGACCCGACCAAGCTTCCCTGGAAAAAATTGGGAGTGGATGTGGTTTTGGAATGCACCGGACGCTTCACGAAGTATGACGAGGCCGCCAAGCACATTATAGCGGGCGCCAAAAAAGTTATAATTTCGGCTCCGTCCAAAGACGCCGAGAAAGTGCCGTCGTATTTACTTGGCATAAACGCGGATTCGTATGACACATCTAAAACCGATGTCATGGACATGGGATCCTGTACTACGAACTGCCTGGCGCCGGTGGCAATGGTTTTAAATGAAAATTTCGGTATCGTGAAAGGTTTTATGACCACGATCCACGCGTATACCAACGATCAAAAGATACTTGACGTGGCGCATAAGGATTTGAGGCGGGCGCGCGCTGCGGGAATGAATATCATTCCCACCAGCACGGGGGCCGCAAAAACCATCGGGAAAGTTATTCCCGATCTTGTGGGAAAGCTTGACGGTATCGCGTTGCGCGTGCCGGTGCCGACGGTTTCGGTGGTGGACTTGTTCTGCGAGTTGGGCCGGGAAACTACGGTTGCTGAATTGAATTCGGTTTTGGAAAAGGCATCGCAAAAAAAGCCGTTAAAGGGCATCATGGGCTATGAAACCGTGCCGTTGGTTTCCAGCGATTTTATCGCGAGCAACTACTCGTCGATTGTCGACGCGGGCCTGACGATGGTAAACGGCAATATCGCTAAAGTTGTGTCGTGGTATGATAACGAATGGGGTTATTCGACGCGTCTGGCGGAATTTGCCGGATTCGTAGCAGATAAAATTTAATATCATGAAAAATATTATGTTGCCTGTAAAAACAAGGATCGCGGCGTGGTGGATGGTGTTAGTGTCGGTGCCAATGCTGGTTTTATTCGGTCGCGCGTTACTGACGCAGATAAAGGATATGTTTTTCAATTGCAGTTGCCTTTGCGCCGAAGGGGCGATTTGCAGCTGTATCTGCCCGCTTGATTATTATTTTGTCGCCGCGTCGAACATCATTTCGGTGGCGACGATTGCTTTGTTGTTTATGTTGTCATGGAGATTGTTGCGGGGCCGGAAATGGGCTTGGTATGGCGCGGTTATTGCTTGCATCTTGATCGGCATCGGTTCGATCTTGCCGATATGGTCAAGTTTGTGGCCCGATGTTTTCGATTCATTGGACGCGGTGTATCTTTTGGTGGTGGCGATGGCTTTCTTTATTCCCGCCGTCTTGCTTTTCATGGATCGCAAAGATTTTTTTAAAGTTTCCGCTTAAGAGTTAAAACATAATATGAACATTGGCCTGAAAGTAATCACCTGTTTTGCGGCGTTTATTTTGATTATTACAGTTGTTCCGGTATCGAAAGCGGAAGCTTTCGGCTTTGGGGATGTTCAAAGGCAGATGGAGTCATGGACTCAAAATATCGTCCAATGGTTTTCGGGAATTGGTTCTTTGTTTAGTTTTGGGGGAAGCAACATCGACGTCACGAACAATCCTTTGGCCGGTCGCAATAATGATCGCGTTGGCAGTAATGGAGATAATAGTCCCGAAAATACAATTATCGTGGAAAAACCGAAAGTTTTAGATTTCAAGCCAGAGCTAATTTCTGTTGCCGGTTGCAAAAAGGAAGGGGGAATTATTGATGGTAAAACCGGTCAGAAGTGTTGTGCCGGGTTACAATCGCTTAAAGTGGTTAAGCTGGGAGGCGGCGTATCGTGCAGTGAAGAAATTTCCGGCTATGTGTGCGCGAAGTGCGGCGACGGAGTGTGCGGAGCGGGGGAGAATCCATGCAATTGCGCCAATGATTGCAAAGAGGGTGATGACAGCGATAAAAAGGATATGACTTGCGACCAGGCGTGCAAAGCGACGGGATATCAATCAAGTTATTGCCATGCTTTCGCATGGAAGCAGACAAGCGCTGACCCGGACGCTTTTTCGGCTGAGTATTGTTTAAAAAACGATATTCCGATGCAAGCCAGATGGGCGACGATTACCGATTGCACCGATTTTAGCGATCCCAAGAGCAACACGAAAGGGAAATCTTGTTGCTGTAAAGGCGAGCCGGTTAACGCGTCGACGTGTCCCAAAATCAATTGGCCAAGCACTCCCGCAGGTTGTGTTACGGAAACTGGGTATATGAAGAATCCGGAAAATGGCGAATGCTGCTGGTACAAGGCAATGTGTTATGGCCCCGATAATTGGCAAGCATTCAGATCCAAAGAGGAATGCCAGAATCCGTGCTTGCTTGACCGGGAAAAACAAACGTGCTGTAAGAACGGGGTTTGCAACAAGGTGGGTTTGTTATGCGGAGAAAATAACAATGTCGATGCCGAATGGATGTCTTGCGATGCACAGTGCAAGCCGGTGGCGTCGTGCCAGCCAAAGACGGATGTTTGGGATACGTGCGATGCGCTTTGCCAGAAAAGCGGGAAGGGAAAAGTCACTGATTGCATCGCTAACGTCGGCAAATCGATCATTGATCCCGAAAATGGTTTTGGCTGTTGTTGCGAGAAATCGGTTTGCGCTAAAGCCGGTGAAACGGTTAATGCTATTTTGGGCCAGGCGTGTTGCGAAGGATTAAAGGAAATGACCTCCCCGGAACCCGGCGAATTCAATAGTGTTTGCATTGATCCGGCCAACCAAAAAGAAGGCTCATCCTGCGTGTTCGACGAAGATTGTTTAAAAGGGCTTAAATGTTTGTCAAATGTTGGTTTTGCGAGCAAATGCGTGAACATGGCAAACCAAAAGGATGGGGCTTTGTGTTCTTTTGACGATGACTGCGCGCCGGGTTTTGTTTGTAGCAATGATCCCGGGTTGGCGCAAAGCCAATGCAAGAAGCCTCTCGGATGCGCAAAAGAGGGAGAAATAATGGATTATTTTTCGAATCAGGAGTGCTGCGCGGGTTTAGGCTCGATTTCAAATATAGATCCATTGGGCAATATGCGGATGCCGGGCGCCGCGCTTTATGTCTGCGCGAATTGCGGGAACAAGATTTGCGGCAAAGGTGAGAATCAGCTTAATTGCAGCGTTGATTGCGGCGCGCCGTCGGCGGCAGCCCAGGCCGCGCAGATGATAATTGATTCGGCGGTTGACATTACTTTAGGGTTTGGCAAATGCACGGTGTTTAACTGTTCGGGCAGTATTGCCGTGTCGGGAAGCGATCCTGATATTACCGTTATTAAATGCGATGGTAAAATCGTAAAAAACATAAAATGCGTTGGCGGCGGCGTGAGCACGTTCGGGTCGTTTGATTCATCGGATTCTGCAGGCGCGGATAGGAATAGGGCGTGCTGCAATCCGCTACCCTGACGGGGGATTTTTGCCAAATATGCAGCTTAAAACAATTTTTTACCGATAAATGATTGTTTGTTGGTTTTAAATTTTAAAAAACATGATAAAAAAAGGCGAACTTTATTATCCGGACGCGGCGGCAAAAAAACGGGCGTGGCTGAAGTCAAAAAGCGTTTATGCGCTGGCCGAAAAAAATCCGGTCAAATTCTGGGAAAATATCGCAAAAGATCTTTTGTGGCGGAAGAAATGGAAGAAGGCTTATATTGATAAGGCGCCTCATATCGAGTGGTTTTCCGGGGCTAAATTGAATATTACCGAAAATTGCCTGGACCGTAATTTGGCGTACCGTAAAAATAAAGTTGCGCTGATCTGGGAGCCGGATGATTCCACCAAACCTGCGCGCTTGATCACCTATTACGATCTGTACCGCCAGGTGAACAAATTCGCCAACGCGTTAAAAAAGCTGGGTGTCAAAAAGGGTGATCGCGTGACGATCTATTTGCCGATGATTCCCGAGGTGGTGGTTAGTATCCTTGCTTGCGCCCGCATTGGTGCGATCCATTCGGTGGTGTTTTCCGCGTTTTCGGCCTCGGCGTTGCAGGTTCGATTGCAAGACGCGGGATCCAAGGTTTTGATCACTGTCGACGGTTATTGGCGCCGGGGAAAAGTTATCGACCTGAAAAAGCAGGCCGATGAGGCGCTGAGCGGTACCAAGGTTGAAAAAGTGGTGGTTGTCAAACACGCGGAAAATCAGATTCCGTGGACCCAGGCGCGCGATATTTGGTACGAAGAGATTGTCCGCGGCGAATCCGACGAATGCGCTCCGGCGATAATGGATGCCGAGGACCCCCTGTTTATTCTTTATACGAGCGGATCGACGGGCAAGCCGAAGGGATGCCTGCATACCTGCGGGGGTTACATGGTTTCGGCCTATGCCACGGATAAGTGGATATTCGACCTGACCGACGACGATATTTTTTGGTCCACCGCGGATATCGGTTGGGTGACCGGGCACACTTATTCGTGCTATGGCCCGCTTTTAAATGGGGCGACATTTATACAATTTGAGGGATTGCCGGATTATCCGAATCCCGACCGCTGGGCCAGTGTGATCGATAAATACGGTGTGACGGTTTTTTATACCGCGCCGACCGCGATCAGGATGTTCATGAAGAACGGCACCGATATTTTAAAGCCCTACAGTTTGAAAACTTTACAGGTATTGGGTTCGGTAGGCGAACCAATTTCCGAAAAGGCGTGGGATTGGTATTTTACCCAAGTTGGCAAAAAGAATTGTCCGATCCTGGATACCTGGTGGCAGACCGAGACGGGCGGGATCGCGGCGACTTCTCTGCCGGGGATCGGACCGTTCAAGCCTGCGCACACCGGGCTGCCTTTGCCGGGCGTTCGCTTGCGGGTGGTGGATGAAGACGGAAAAATTTGCCCGGCCGGCAAGGAGGGCAGCGTGGTGCTTGCACCGCCATTCGTACCGGGATTATTGCGCGGAGTTTGGCAGAACGAGCCGAAATTCATCGAAACCTATTGGAGCCAGTATAAGAATAAATATTATTTCTCGGGAGATTTGGGATACCGCGATAAGAACGGTTTGCTGCGGGTGGTGGGACGCGCAGATGACATGATCAAGGTAGCCGGGCATCGTTTAACCACGGGTGAGTTGGAGAGTGCGGCCTGCCATGCGGCCGGAGTGGCCGAATGCGCTGTGGTGGGCGTGGTTGACGAGATCAAGGGAGAGGTGCCGGTGGCGTTTGTGGTGCCAAGGACGCCGGGCGATGTTGCCGGACTGAAAGAAAAGGTGGTGGCGGCGATCCGTGCCACGATCGGACCGATCGCGACGCCGCACGAGGTCTTTATTGTGACCGACCTACCTAAGACCCGTTCGGGCAAGATCATGCGCCGTATTTTGCGCAAGGTTTTCACCAAGGAGGAGTTGGGAGATCTGTCGACGTTGGCAAATCCCGAAAGCGTGGAAGACATTAAAAATACCGTGAATCCTTCATAGGCTTTACGATGAAGAATTTGCAAAATCCCGCCTATGGCGGGATTTTGATTAGGAATTTTAGTATGGTAAAATAATTTAATAATTGATTTTGATCAGATGCCGGGGGAAATGATTAATTTAAAATATTATTAAAATCTATGGACAATAAAAAAAATGTGGTTTGGTTCAATGAAGTGACCAAGAAGGATGTGGAGCAGGTGGGCGGGAAGAACGGGTCGCTGGGGGAGATGTTTTCGCAATTGGGAGAAAAGGGCGTGCCGATTCCCAATGGGTTTATTACCACCAGCGCCGCTTTCTGGTACTATTTGAAATTCAATGGCATCGATAAAAAACTGGAAGGGATTTTCAAAGGTTTGGATGTGTCCAATCTAAAGCAGCTGAAGCGCGCGAGCACTCTGGCGCGCAATTTGGTTTTGGCCGGTGATTTTCCCGTGGATTTTAAGAATGAGATTTTGGCGGCGTACAAAGAACTGTCGGCGTATTACAAAATTAAGAACGTGAACGTGGCGGTACGGTCATCGGCAACGGCCGAGGATCTGGCGGGCGCGTCTTTTGCCGGTGCCCATGAGACTTATCTGAATATCGACACTCCCGCGGAATTATTGGATGCGGTTAAGAAATGCATTTCTTCTCTTTTCCTGGAGAGGGCGATCGTTTACCGCGCGGAAAAGGGATTCGATACTTTGAAGGTGGCGCTGTCGGTGGGCGTGATGAGGATGGTGCGTTCGGATCTGGCATCGGCGGGCATAATGTTTACTTTGGACACGGAGACCGGATTCCGCGACACGGTGCTGATCAACTCTATTTACGGCGCGGGCGAAATGATCGTTAAAGGCCATGTGGTGGCCGACCAGTTTTATGTTTTTAAGCCGGCATTAAAAAACGGCAAAACGGCGATTATTTCCAAAACATTGGGCAATAAGGACATAAAATATATTTTTGACAAGAAAGTCGGGTTGAAAGAAGTTAAAGTTTTGCCCAAGGACCGGGCGAAATTCTCATTGACCGATAATGAGATCGAACAGCTGGCCAAGTGGGCGGTGATTATTGAGGAACACTACGAGGGGCCGCAAGATATCGAATGGGCTAAGGATGGCAAGACCGGAGAATTGTTCATTGTCCAGGCGCGGCCCGAAACGATTTACGCGGGAGTTGAAACCAAGAATACCTACGAAGAATACGAAGTGAAAACCAATGCCAAACCATTGGTGACCGGGATTGCCGTGGGCCACAAGATTGGCCAGGGCAAGATCAATATCATTCCAAACGTCAAACAAATCAACCAGTTCAAAGCCGGTGAAATCTTGGTGACAAATATGACCGATCCGGATTGGGTGCCGATCATGCGCATCGCGTCGGCGATTGTGACCAATGAAGGCACTAAAACTTGCCATGCGGCGATTGTTTCGCGCGAGCTGGGCACACCCTGCATCGTTGGCACGCGGAATGCCACCAAAACGTTAAAAAACGGAATTATGGCCACTGCCGATTGTACCCAGGGCTTGGAAGGCCGGGTTTACGCGGGAAAGATCCCTTACGAGAAAAAGGAGTACGATTTGGGTACGATTCCGGAGCTGCCGACAAAGATCATGCTCAATGTCGGGACGCCCGAGGCGGCGTTCAAGGCCTCGTTTTTACCAAACGAGGGAGTGGGATTGGCGAGAGTGGAATTTATTTTTGCCGACAAGGTAAAAGTGCATCCGCTGGCGCTGATTAATTTTGCCAAATTAAAAGACAAAAAAGTAAAAGCCCAGATAGAGGAAATTACCGCGGGTTATAAAGACAAAAAAGATTTTTTCGTGGATAAGCTTGCCGAGGGAGTGGCCACGATCGCGGCGGCGTTCTATCCCAAGCACGTGATCGTAAGATTTTCCGATTTTAAGACCAATGAATATAGTGCGTTGATCGGCGGCAAGGATTACGAGCCGGCCGAATCCAATCCGATGATCGGCTGGCGCGGCGCGTCGCGTTATTACGACCCGCGGTTTGAGGCGGCGTTTGCAATGGAGTGCCAGGCAATCAAGAAAGTGCGAGAGCAAATGGGGTTGGATAATGTTTGGGTGATGATCCCGTTTTGCCGCACCGTGGAGGAAGGCAAGAAAGTGATTGCGGTAATGAAAAAAAATGGACTTGCGTCCGGCGAGAATGGCCTAAAGATCATGGTGATGTGCGAAATTCCGGCCAACGTGATTTTGGCCGACCAGTTCTTGGAAATTTTTGACGGCATGTCAATCGGTTCCAATGACCTGACGCAATTGGCGCTGGGCTTGGATCGCGACGCGGGCCAGCTATCTTATATTGCCAACGAGAACAACGAAGCGGTGAAAATATTGGTAAAGCAGGCAATCGCGGCGTGCAAGGCCAAAGGTAAATACATCGGTATTTGCGGCCAAGCTCCCAGTGATTACCCGGAATTCGCGGAATTCATCATGCAGGAGGGCATCGAAACCATGTCGTTAAATCCGGATTCGGTAATGAAAACGATCATAAAATTGGGCGGGTTGAAAAAATAAAATTATGTTTGATGTAATTACTTTTGGGTCAGCGGCGTGGGATGTGTTTATGGAGATGCCGCCCAAATTCGTAAAAAAAGACGCGAAGATGATTTCCGGGCGTGGTTTTGAGTTCAATATGGGTTCAAAGATCGATGTGCCCGGAATGCGGTTCTCGTTTGGCGGCGGCGGAGTGAATACTGCCACGACTTTTGCGCGCCAGGGTTTTAAAACCGCGTATTGCGGCATGGTGGGAGACGATATTCCCGGCCGCGAGATCGCCGAACATTTAAAACGCCTGAATATTGAATCCGGATTGATGTGCCTGACGAAGGAGCGGGCAACCAATAATTCCGTGGTTTTAAACGCCCCCGGCAAGGATCGTGTGATTTTGGTGTACCGCGGCGCGTCGGAATTGTTGGGAAACAAATGCATACAATGGGACAAGATGAAGGCGAAGTTATTTTATCTGGCGCCGCTTTCGGGAAATTTGTGCCGGCTGACCGAGCAAATCCTGGAGTTTGCCAAGAAAAATGAAACGATTGTGGCCGCCAATTTGGGCAATTCGCAATTGGCGATGGGCCGGGCGTGCATCAAGAGTCTGCTGGCGCGCATCGATGTCTTGATATTGAATAAAGAAGAAGCGGCGGTTTTGACCGGAATAAAATATGATGACGAAAAAGGCATTATTAAAAAAATGGCGTTCATGCATCCGGGAACCAATGTTATCACTAAAGGCAAAGATGGTGCGGTCATTATCGATAACGGCAAAGTTTATGAGGCCAATTTGAAAAATTTCAAAGTAGTGGATGTGACCGGCGCGGGCGACGCGTTCGCGTCGGGATTCATGTCGGGGATGCTGGCTACCGGCAACGATATTGAATATTCCATGAAACTGGCGCTAGTGAACGCAAAACACTGCCTGAGCATCCGCGGTTCGGATAAATTGTTGTCCAAGGAGGATAATTATTTGGTGGGGCAGGAAAACATAAAAATAAAGATCGGATTCGTATCATAGGAAGATTGATTGTTTTTTGTTACAATTAATTTATAAAATTATTTTTAAATAATCATGAAGATAACAATTAGCGCGATCAAGGCGGACTTGGGCGCGATCGGCGGGCATATCAAGCCTTCCAGCGATTTGCTGGCGGCGGTGCAAAATTATATCAAAACTAAAAGCAAAGGGATTTTAATAGATTGGCGCATTACGCATACAGGAGACGATGTGGCGATATTATCGACCCACACCAAGGGGGTTTCCAGCGAAAAAGTCCATCGGCTTTGCTTTGACGCGTTTGTCGCCGGTTTTAAGGTTGCCAAAGACCAAGGATTGTACGGTGCCGGACAGGACTTGTTGAAAATGGATTTTAAGGGATGCCTCAAAGGCATGGGGCCGGCGGTCGCGGAAATGGAATTTGAGGAAAGGGCGGCTGAACCTTTTGTTTTTTTGGCGGCGGACAAAACCGATCCGGGGGCGTTCAATCTTCCGGCATATCTTGCTTATTGCGATCCGATGCATAATTCGGGATTGGTGATTTCGTCCAAGATGCGGCAGGGTTATACGTTTAAAATAATGGATGTCGGATGCGTCGACGCGGAAAAAGTCATTGAATTGAAAGCTCCCGAGGAGCTTTACGATATCGCGGTTTTATTGCGCGACCAGGAAAGGTTTGCGGTCGAAAGCATTTGGTCCCGTGCTACCGGCGAGCAATCCGCGGCGATCAGCACCACGCGCTTGCATAATATCGCCGGCAAATACGTCGGCAAGGACGATCCGGTGATGTTGGTACGTACGCAGCAGGAATTTCCCGGGTCGGGCGAAATTTTATCGCCTTATTCGATCGGCCATCTGGTGGCCGGATTCATGCGCGGATCGCACCATGGGCCGTTGATGCCGGTGAAGCAGAACGCGAGCATTTCGTTTTTTGACGGGCCGCCTGTTATCAGCGCGGCTGCGTATAGCATGCACAACGGCAAATTGACCGAAAGCGCGGATTGCTTTGATCATCCGTATTGGGATTTCGTCCGGGAGCAAATTTCACAAAAAGCGCAGGATATCCGACGGCAGGGGTTCTTCGGGCCGGCAATGCTGGGCATGGGAGAGCTGGAATACATGGATATCGCCAAAACCTTGAAAAATTTGGAAGAAAGGTTTAGTATAAGGGGGAAGTAGTTTAGTTCGGCTTTTTGCGGTAAAAATTAAGCCCTAACCTTTCCACCTTAGCGGGTCTGGTTTTTGAGTTTTTATTTTTAATTTATTAAAAAGCCTAAATGAACATTTATATCAAAGTTTTAATGGGGGTTGCGGTGGTCGGGTTTTTTGTTGTTTTGTGGCTCTTGCCGATGTCAAGATCAGCGCAAGTTACGACCGACCGTCCGGATTACAGTATTGGCGATCCGCTTGAGGTGAGCATTGTCAATAAGCTGGATAAATCAATTTGTTTTTCCTCTTGCTATCCATTTTTGCTTGAAAGGCAGGATAGCGATGGAAAATGGCTGGAATATTCTTACGGCGAGTGCGAAAGTTCTGACGTTGTCAGTGGTTGCGTATTGGCCGGAGAATCGAAAAAATTCCAATTATCGCTTGACGAAACGGAGATTGGTCAAACTCGCATAAAGATAAACTATTGCGCGGACTGTGTCGCGGGCCAGCCGTTTAGCGCTGGGCCTACGCTGTATTCGAATACCTTCATTATTAAATAGTCAAATTTAAATACATAAAATTGTATACTAATCCTGTCTGCGGGATATAAAGAAAAATATGTTAACACTCACAGCAAAAGTAAGAACACAATTGGGACGGGACACACGTGAATTGCGCGCGAGCGGTTTTGTTCCCGCAGTATTGTATGGCCCGGGCGTTGAGAATCTGAATCTTGCGATACAGGCGGTGGAATTCGTAAAATTGTTCCGCCAGGCGGGCAGGAGCTCGCTGATATCTTTGACTGTCGATGGCGAAAAAAAGAATTTCATGGTTTTGGTCAATGACATCGATACCGATCCGTTGACCGGCAGCATTATACATGCCGATCTTTATCAGCCGGATCTTACCAAGGAAATCGAGGCGCAGGTGCCGTTGATTTTTGAAGGAGAATCGTTGGCGGTAAAGGATTTGGGCGGAACTTTGGTAAAGAATATTTCCGAAATTACCGTGAAAGCCTTGCCGGCCGATTTGCCGCGCGAGATCAGGGTTGATATTTCCAAGCTTAACACTTTCGAAGATGTTATTTTGGTGAAAGATATTATTATCGGAGACAAAGTTGAGCTTTTGAAGAATCCGGAAGAGATCGTGGCTTTGGCGGCTCCCGTACAGAAAGTTGAAGAGGAGCTTGAGAGGCCGATCGAAGAGAAGGTTGAGGAGGTGGGCAAGGTTGAGAAGGCCAAGAAAGACGTGGTTACCGAAGAGGAAGCTGCGCCCAAGTCGAAAAAATAGGCAGGTCATTTTTAAGATGATTGTTGTGTCGCCCGAGGTTGCAAAGCCTCGGGCGTTTGGTTAATATATCTAATATACCTGTAAAAATACGGTATTAATTGCATTAAATAAATGATCCAAAAAAAACTTTTGATTTTAGTTTTGTCGGCATTGTTTTTTTCGGTGATCGTTACCGAAGCTGCGGCGCAGGAAGCGACCCAGGGAACCACCGAAACCGGCGAATGCACCACTAAAGAAACTTGCCAATCGCTTTTGTCGAAATATGAGTCTCTTTTAAAACAGTTCGACAGTGATATCAGTAAGACGGCCGGCGAGAAAAAAACATTACAAAACCAGATCGCGGCGTTGCGCACAAAGACCAATTCGCTGGCGGTGCAGATCAAAAAAAGCAATGCGATGATCGGCGAGCTGACGATCCAGATCAGCGATACCGAGGATTCGGTGGAAGACATGAATAAAAAGATCGCCAATTCGCAGCGGTCGCTGGCGACGATCGTGCGCGCGATCGACGAAGCCGACCAGACGCCATTGGTGCAAACGCTTTTGGCCGAGCAAAAACTTTCCAATTTTTTTAACAACCTGGTTTACCTGGATAGCTTGAACAATAAATCAAACCAGGTTTTACAGGATATCAAAGACCTGAAGCAGTCGCTCGAGGACCAGAAATCAGGCCTGGAATCGGATAAGGGCGATCTTGAAAAGACGACGCAAATGAAAGAGCTCCAGAAAAAGGAGCACGAACAGGCACAAGCGGAATACAATAAAACCCTTAAAGTGAAAGACGCGGAATTGGCACAAACCACCCAGGCAAAGCAGCTGACCGCGCAGGTGATCCAAAAGATCAAGCAAAGGATGTTCACGCTGGCCGGCGTTTCGGACACGGACGCGCCTAATTTTGAGCAGGCCTACCAGATTGCCAAAGGCGCGGCGGCCGCGACCGGCGTGCGCCCGGCATTTATTTTGGCGATTTTAACGCAAGAATCCAACCTGGGAAAAAATGTGGGTCAATGCTACATGACCAACGATAAAACCGGCGCGGGAATAAATATTAAAACCGGTGGCGCGGTCAAAAATGTAATGAAGCCGACGCGCGACGTAGCGCCGTTTATTGCGATTGTCACTGCGTTGGGTAAGGATCCGCACCAGACAAGGGTATCTTGCCCGATGAGCTTTGGTTACGGTGGCGCGATGGGACCGGGCCAGTTCATACCTTCGACTTGGAATATTTACGTTTCCCGTTTGCAGGCAATGTTGGGGCGGCCGGGAAATCCGTGGAACATCAGTGACGCGTTCATGGCAACGGCGCTTTATGTCAGTGATTACGGTGCCACTTCGCAAACTACCGCGGGAGAGTGGAAAGCGGCAATGATCTATTTTGCCGGCACAGTGAATACCAAGTACCGTTTCTATGGAGATAACGTGCTCGCCATCGCCCGGGGCTATGCCGACGATATCGCGGCGATCGAGGGGAAGTAAAATAGTTTTTGGAAAATTTTTAAAACATGCAATTATTGCTGTCTCTATGGCGGCAGAGAGAACCCGATTTTAATATATTTATTATGATAGATCCATCGCAAATAAAATTTTTTGATGGTGATTACGAAATATTATATTCCGGTGGGTTTAACATATACGAAAATAGACTATTGATTCAGGGTATAGGCGGGTTTTCAATTGATTTTTTATTTGTAAAAGATCCAAACATTGAAGGGAAAGCGCCATTAGCGGTAGAGGGTAATAATATTGATAAAACCATAAAAATAACATTGACGAATTTCGACAATGCGCTTGGCGTAGGCACGACCAAAAAAATACCCATAATTACAACCAACGATGGTAGGCAAATATTTTTTTCGCTTTATGGAAAATCGCTAAATCCAGACAATCAGTTTAAAAAGGTATCTGTGACTTTTTACATTAAATGACGGATAAAAAAAATCCAAACCGTATTGTGGAAAAAGTAGTGGTAACCAATGGGAGAATCGGTAGTTTTTTTGATGTTCCAAAAGAAGACCTTTCTGTTACATATCCAAAATCAAAAAATCTTCATATAAACCAGTCCGATCTTAAATTAGAGTTAATACATTTCGCGAAGGCAAACGAAAACAAGCCCAATATCGGTCTTGTTATAGGAATAATTTCCGTATGGATCGCAATTTTTACAGGGGACTTCCATGACGCTTTTGGTTTAAGTGCTGATAATATAAGAACAGCAATTATAGTTTTGGCACTGTTTTCGACATTTATTTTAGCAACATCACTATGGATTGTATTGTATCGATTCATGGTTTCTCTTTCTTTTGTTAGAAAAAAAATTGATAGGAAAGAATGGATAGATAAAAATGAAATTGATCCAGAAAGGAAGGCCGAAAGCATTATTGAGAAATGCGAAGAGAGGTAAGTTTGAAAATTTAACCGTACAATAGTGCAAATATATTTTATCAAAAAAAACCGCTTAAGCGGTTTTTTTTGATTCGCGTTTATTGAAATTTGAAAATCAACGATCCATTATTCGGCTTTGTCCAGCTCTTCTTTGATGGATTGGGCGATGTCGCCGATGTTGCCGTTGAAGATGCCTTCGATATCGTGCCAGCTTTTTTTGATGCGATGGTCGGTGACGCGGTCTTGCGGCACGTTGTAGGTGCGGATCTTCTCGCAACGCTCGCCGCCGCCGATCTGTTCCTTGCGGGCGCCGCCAAACGCCGCATCATCGTCTTGCCGCTTTTTTTCCTGCAGACGGTATTCCAGCAAAGCCATGGCGTTGGCGCGGTTCTGCAATTGGTTGCGCTCGGTTTGCGAGAAAACCGATAGTCCGGTGGGGATGTGGGTCACCCGCACCGCGGACTCGCGTTTGTTGACGAATTGTCCTCCCGGACCCGACGAACGGCAGAATTCCACCCTGATCTCATCGGGGCGTATCGATATCTCGCTTTTTTTTGGTTTGGGAAGCACGGCCACGGTCGCGGTTGAGGTATGGATCCGGCCGTTTTTTTCGGTTTCCGGTATCCGCTGGATGCGATGCACGCCGCCTTCGTATTTCATCGTGTCCCAGGCTCCCTTGCCTTTCAATTCGAAAATGATCTCTTTGTAACCTCCGATCTCGGTTTGGTTGGAGTCGAGAACCTTTTGGTCCCACTCCTGTGTTTGCGCGTAGCGCGTGTACATGCGGTAAAGGTCGGCCGCGAACAGCGCCGCCTCTTCGCCGCCGGTGCCGCCACGGATTTCAACTACGATCGCGTCCGGGCCGCTCGGTTTGGACTCGCTTTTTATCAGCTCCCGGAGCTCTTGTTCGAGGGAGATTTTCCGGCTTTTTAATTGCTCGATCTCCACTTCCGCCAAAGACATAAGTTCCGGGTCTTCTTCGGAGCTGATGATAAGGCTGTTTTCCGCGATCCGGTTGTCGGTTTCCTTGATATCGGTTTCTTTTTCGATCAGTTTTTCGAGATATGATTTTCTTTTGTTGAGAGTCTCGAATTTTTCCCAATCAGAAATCAACCCAGGATCGCTGAGTTGACTTAGGAGATTGTCGTATTCTTCTTGAGAAGATAATGCGTGCGCCATTATTTAACCTGGCAGAACATCCCGTTACGAACGGCGAGATGGCTAATTACTTTACTGCTTTTTTCGCGAAAGTGTCTTTTTTGGCGGTTTTTTTCAAGAATTTGTCGACGCGGCCCATCGCGTTCACCAATCTTGCTTTCCCGGTATAAAAAGGGTGGCAAGCCGAACAAGTTTCGGTTTCGGTGTATTCCATTGTGGAACCGATCGTGTATGTTTTTCCGCACGAGCATTTGACTTGCGCGTTGGGGAAGTATTTCGGGTGGATGTTCTTCATATAGTTGTTGTGCCGTTCCTGCGTTAATTTCAAAAATTAAAATCGCGCGTTTTTGGCGATAAAACAAGTATAACGCAAAAATAATAAAATGGCAAGTAGCGGTAAAAGTGACGGGAGCTTGAAAAACATACCAATATATGGTAATATCTAAAATTATGATAAAATAAAACTTGCTGGGTGGTTGATCATGCGTTTGTTTTGAATGCTAACTTTTTGGTTTGATAAACAAGTGGATTTGGCGATTACCCAACAGCTTAACTAAGCGAAAATGAATACCAATCTCTCAATTGAAGATATGGCTAAAGCGGGCCTGCAGTTCGGCCATAAAAAATCCAGGGTTCATCCTAAAATGAAGCCTTATCTTTTTGGCGTGCGCAATACGGTTTTTATTATTGACCTTGAAAAGGTGAAGGATAAATTCGAGGCGGCTCTTGAGTACGTGCAGACCGCCGTCGGACAGGGTAAAACGATTTTGATCGTGGGAACGAAGACACAGTTCAAGAAGGCGGTCAAAAAGGTGGCGACCGAGACGGGTATGCCTTATGTCAGCGAGCGCTGGCTGGGGGGCACGTTTACCAATTACAAAATTATAAAAAAGCGCGTTGACTATTACAAGGAACTTGAGCGCAAGACCGCGGCGGGAGAATACGAGAAATACACCAAAAAAGAACAGGCGAATATCCAAAAAGAGATAAAAGTCCTGGAAAAGAAAATGGGCGGTATTAAATTGATGGACAAGCTTCCTGATGCGGTGTTTGTAGTGGATATGAAGAAAGACAAATTGGCGGTCAAGGAGGCGCGCGAGAACGGCGTTAAGATTATCGGCATCGCGGACGTAAACATCGATCCCGAAACCGCGGATTATCCGATCATCGCCAATGACGATTCGGTGTCGTCGGTAGGATACATTCTTGCGAAATTAAACGAAGCAATTATTGAGGGCAAGAAAAATATCGTTGAGACCAAACCGGCAGTTGAATCAAAATAAATCCGAATATTCGAATGTTCGAAATTCGAAACAGTTTATAAATTATCAAAATTTTAAGTGTCTATGCGGGATTCCGTTTTAGATACTGCAAAATTTGCGGATTTAAGATGCGTTTCGGATATTCGCGCTTCGTGCTTCGAGTTTAGTTATCCTATGGCAAATCTTGAACAATTAAAAAAATTACGCGAGGAGACCGGGATTTCGATCGGCGAGTGCAAAAAAGCCCTAGACGAAGCCAATGGCAGCATTGACCAGGCTAAAGACATCCTGAAGAAATGGGGAATGAATCTTGCCGTCAAAAAAAGCGGCCGTACCACCGGACAAGGCAAGATCGAGGCTTATATACATTCCACCGGTAAGATCGGCGTGATCATCGAGCTCCGCTGCGAAACCGATTTTGTGGCGAATTCCGAAGATTTTAAAAATCTTGCCCACGAAATTTGCTTGCAAGTGGCCGCGACAAGCGATGACCAGGAAGCGCTTTTGGCCTCTCCGTGGATCAAGAATCCTTCAAAAAGCGTTAAAGATCTCATTAGTGAGACTGTTGCAAAAGTGGGTGAAAACATTGCTTTGGAAAAAGCCGTGCGTTTGGCGATCTAAGTTATTTAATAGTTTTTCATGGCTATGGTTGAACTTATTGCGTCCATTTTGTTCATAGGGAGTGCGACGGGGGTTGCCGTGATCACGGCCAGAAAAATGCCGGCGGCCAACCAATTGCCGGAAAGGGCTGTCGAGATGCGGCTGGCAAGTGTTTTTGGTTTTGCGCGGAATTGGGTCGCGGCAAGAATCAAAAAGACGCGCTATTTCAAGGATTTTTCCTGGATCGATTTTATGCAAAAGCAACTTTTAAAGACCCGGGTGGTGGTCATGAAAGCGGAAAACAAGATCAATGATTATACTTTGAAGCTGCGCCAGCGCGCCGAAGATCAAAAAGGCAAGGAAGAGGCGCTTTTGGATAACTATTGGCACGATCTTAAAACGATCGTCAAAACAAAGAATCCTTTGGTAATGAAGAGCAGCCGGGCTTCGATCATTGAACCGGAAGTTGTAAAATCCGAAGAGCGTATTGCGGTTAAAACGGAAGAAACGAAGTTGGGTGGGATGCGGCTATCCGAGCCGATGATCAAAGTGGTCATGCCCGAGGAAATTGTGGAAAAACCGGCCCAACATCACAAGAAAAAGCGCGCGGCGGGTTCCAAAAAGAAAAGATTCCGCGATCCGTTCAGCTGGTAATTACACCCCGCCCCAGCGGGGCTTTAGTTTGCCGGTATTCGATAAGTCGCCCGCCGGGGTAGCTCAACGGCAGAGCAACTGTTTTGTAAACAGTAGGTTGGGGGTTCGAATCCTCTCCTCGGCTCATAATTAAAAATCGCCCTTTACAGGGCGATTTTTGTTGACTTTTTATTAAATTTATGGTATAATACGGTTAGTTTCGTTAAGGTTAGCCGTAAAATGGGTGTTATCGAGCATGATATTCATTTTACGGCCAATCTTATTTAAGATGCCGCCGAGGGTGATCTTTGTGAAGAGATTAGTGTTAATGTTAATTTTTTTCATCCTTGTTGTTTCCGCACAAGGCGAAACCATCCTGAGGGAAATAAATGTGGGCACGGACCGCATTATTCCCGGTATTGACGATGAGAACAAGACGATGAATTTCCTGTTCTTTGGAGGAAGCGGAGCGGTTGAAATAATCAGTGACCATCTGGTTGTATTTACCGCTTCGGATGATTATCCGGAGGGCTTGTCTAATATAACAATAAACAGGACTCGTTTGGATGTTACGGGTTTCGAGCGTGACGGTAAAGACGGGATCGTCATTCGATCGGACAACTTTATTGATGTTTTCGATGGATTGAGTGGCGAGAGGATAGTTAGAAATGCGACAGGTGAAATGTTTGACGTAAATATTCTACCCGTTGTTTGAGCCAGGAAAATTAACTTTTTCTTGGCTCTTATCATTTTTATTTGCGAAGCTTATTTCTCATTTAAAGGGTGCGGAGTCGCAATTGTTGTTGCTCGGTGCGCAGCCGATCTGCATCCATTCGTAGAATGGCGTTGGGTCGCCATTGATCGCGAACATCACTTTTTTGATATTGCCATCCTGAAATAAGGTTTTTTCGACCTCGCCGATGAATTCCTGGCTGCCGCACGACGCCGAAGCGTTGGGAATCATTGGCCGGATATCCTTTAAGTTTACGTAGGCGGTGTCGTCGATTGTTTTTACTTTGATCAGGATATCGGCAGTTTGCGCGGAAAAAAATGACGTGTACCCCTGCGCGGTTTCATCAAGGGTGGGTCCGGAAAACAGTTGTTTTAGCGTTTCGCCATAATCGGAGCCGGACGGTGCGGAGCGGTTTACCGGGAAAACCGCGCCACAATCGATGGCGTTGGGATTTTTTGCCGTATTGCCAAAAAAGATTTGAATCGTTTTTGCAGCGGCGGGAGGATTATTTACAGGTTTGGGTTTGCCGTACATAACGAATGCCGCGGCGACGATAACCGCAAATAACAAAGCGAGAATATAATATTTGTTCATAGTATTGGTTATTAATTAAGGGTAGCAGGAAAATTAAACTTTGGACAAAATTCGCCAAATGTCGAGTTGCTTTTATGAATTAATTGCGTTAAAATTAAAAATTATGGACATATCGGATTTGGATAAAATCAAAGATGGGGCGTTGGCCGAGATCGGCGGCGTGAATGACCAAAAGGAGCTTGACGCGGTAGGTAAAAAATATCTGGACAAGGATGGCGTTCTTGGGGAATTTTTTAAATCTTTGGGTTCTTTATCCAAAGAAGAGCGCGGTAAGGCCGGCGTGAAAGCCAATCAAATAAAACAAGAAATTGTCGCGGTTTTTGATGTGAAAAATGCCCAGCTCAAGGATAAAAGCCTGGCTCAGGCGTTGCAAAACGACTGGATCGATGTGACATTGCCGGGAATCAAGCCCGGGGTAGGACATCTGCACCCTTTGACACTGGTGGAGAGGCGTATCGCCGAGATATTCCACGGGATGGGTTTTGAGATCATCGAAAGCCCCGAAGTGGAAAATGAATGGTATAATTTTGACGCGTTGAACATTCCCAAGAACCATCCGGCGCGCGACGTGTTCGATACACTTTTTCTGAGCGATGGGTCGTCTTTGAGGCCTCATACCAGCCCGGGGCAGGTGCGCTATATGGAAAAAACTCAGCCGCCGCTGCGGATAATCGCGCCCGGCCGGGTTTACCGTCGCGACGCGGTGGACGCGTCGCATATGCCGAATTTCCACCAGATGGAAGGGCTGATGATCGATAAGGATATTTCGGTGGCGAATTTTAAGGCGGTGATCGATGAATTTTTTAAACAATTTTTTTGCGATTCCGAAGTACAGATGGATGCCGCAGGAAACAAGGATTCCAAGATTGCGGCGGATGCCAATATCCGCTTGCGGCCGTCGTTTTTCCCGTTTACCGAGCCTTCGTTTGAAGTTGATTTGCGTTGCGTCCATTGCGGCGGTAACGGTTGTTCGGCGTGCAAGGGTACGGGATGGATGGAGGTGATGGGCGCGGGAATGGTGCATCCCAATGTTTTAAAGAATGCCGGTGTTAATCCGCAGTTTTGGCAGGGGTTCGCGTTCGGAATCGGAATGGACCGCCTGGCGATGATCAAGTACAAGATCAACGATATCAGGCTATTGTACGGCGGAGACCAGAGATTTTTAGATCAATTCTGAAATTTACTTCTTACCTTTTGCGATTAACGTTTAACGATCGGAATTTTTATTTTGATCCCGTTAATGGTTAGTTGTTAACGGTTAATAGTTGGTTATGTTATTTTCCTACAATTGGTTGCAAACATTTTTTGATAAGAAGTTACCGCAACCGGCGGAATTGGCGGGCTTGATCATTAAGCACGGCTTTGAGGTTGAGGGAATCAAAAAAGACGCGAAAGATACTCTTTTTGATATTTCGATACTGTCTAACCGGCCCGATTGTTTTTCCCATATCGGCATCGCGCGAGAGATTAGCGCGATCCTGGGGATGAAATTAATCCTTCCCAAGATAAAAAAATCGGGAGCAAAAAATATTGCGGCGGCAAAGTCGCTTATCGACGTAAAGATCGAGGCGCCGGCGGCTTGCTTGCGGTATGTGGCGCGAATCGTTACCGGTATTAAGATCGGGCCATCGCCAAAATGGGTGCAGGAACGTTTGACGGCGTGCGGATTGCGCTCGATCAACAATGTTGTCGACTCGACCAATTATGTGATGTTGGAGACCGGCCAGCCGTTGCACGCTTTCGATTGGGACAAGTTGCAAAACTCGGAGTCGAAATCAAAGGTAAAAAAAATCATCGTGCGTTTTGCGGCCAAAGGGGAGACCATTGATGCTTTGGGCGATAAAAAATACGAATTGACTCCCCAAATGTTGGTGATCGCGGATGAAACCGGGGCGCTGGCATTGGCGGGGATCAAGGGCGGAAAACGCGCGGAAATTTCCGGCGATACCAAAACGATCGTCATCGAATCCGCGAATTTCAATTCCAGGATGGTGCGCGGAGCGTCGCGGAATCTGGGCTTGCGTACCGACGCGTCGCATCTTTTTGAGCATGGCATTGATCCTGACGGAGCGGCGGGCGTTTCCGAGCGGGTTGCCGATCTGATCGTCCAGACCAGTGGCGGGCAGGTTTTGGCGGGCGCGATTGACCGTTATCCGCAGCCGGTCAGGGTAAAAAAAATAATTTTGGGATTGGAGCGGATCGAAAATTTACTTGGGGTTGACGTACAAAGCGCTCAGGTTAAAAAGAAATTGGAATTGCTTGGGTTTTCGGTCAGGAAAGGTGCTGGGTTAAGCCTGGAGGTGGTTTCGCCGACACGCCGGATCGATGTTTCGATTGCCGAGGACCTGATCGAAGAGGTGGGGCGCATTATGGGCTATGACAGGGTTCTGCCTGAATTGCCCTCGGCGGCGATATTACCAGCAGTACGTAATTATGACTGGCTATGGAAGAACGGCGCCAAAGACGCGCTTGTTTCTTGCGGTTATTCCGAGACGCGCAATTATTCATTTATTTCACACCAAGACTGCGAGGCTTTCGGTTGCGAAGAAGACGGTCTTTTGGAGGTCAAAAATCCGGTAAATGCCGACCTGCGTTTTTTGCGGCCCAGCCTTTTGATCAATTTATTGAAAAATATCGCGGGCAATTCAAACAGGCCCTCATTGTGGCAATTTGAGATCGGCAAAGTTTTTGCCGCGGATAAGCGGATGGAACCGGTGATGATTGCGGGCATGAATAAGGCGGGATCGCTTTTTGAGGTTAAGGGCCAGATCGAGTTTTTGTGCCGCGCACTGGGAATAAAAGGATTTGCCGCGTTGCCCATTGATCAAAAAGCAAAAGATATGGGTCAAAGCTTGCTGGACCCGGCCCGTCGAGCGAAGATCATGGCGAACAATAAAGAGATTGGCATTTTAGGCTATTTAAGCCGTAACATCAGCGATAAGATCGGCATCGAGCCTTTAGTGGTATTTGAGTTGAATCTTGATATTATGGCGCGCATGGCGACACAGCAGAACGATTATGAGTCGTTATCGATATATCCGGACGCGATCCGCGATCTTTCGGTTGATGTGCCGGTCAGGACGAACGCGGCGGACGTTATTGCCGCGATCCGGGCTTCCGATAAGCATAAATTGATCAGAAGCATTGAAATTCCGGATGATCCTTATATAGCAGGAGAGAACAAAAACATCCTTTTGAAGTTTTGCTTGCATTCTGATAAAAAAACGCTCGAATCCAAAGAGATCGCGGATTGGCAGGAAAAGGCGATTGTTGCCATCGAGATTAATCCGGGGTGGAAAGTTAAGAAATAATTTGAATAGAGAATTAAGAATATAGAATCAGGAATGAATGTTTTAAATTCATGATTCCTGATTCCGGATTCTTTATTCGATGAATTTACTATGGCAAAAGACGAAGAAAATAAAAAATCACAAGATTCCTACAGCGCGAAAGATATTTCCGTGCTTGAAGGTCTGGACCCGGTGCGCAAACGTCCGGGAATGTATATCGGTTCGACCGGTCTAGATGGGTTGCATCATTTGATCTGGGAGGTGGTTGACAATTCGCTGGATGAGGCGATGGCCGGTTATTGTAAGAACATAGATGTGGTGCTTTTGCCGGATAATCACGTTAAAGTGACCGATGACGGCCGCGGCATTCCAGTCGATATCCATCCGCAGACAAAGCGGTCGGCGTTGGAAACAGTGCTGACGACGTTGCACGCGGGCGCCAAATTCGGTTCCAAAGCCTACCAGGTATCCGGCGGTCTTCACGGAGTGGGTGTTTCGGTGGTTTGCGCGCTTTCGACGTGGTCCAAGGCGGAAGTGTGTCGCGACGGCGGGCTGTATATGCAGGAGTATGACCGCGGCAAGCCGCGCCAGGCGGTCAAGAAAGTGGGCAAATGCGAGGGGCACGGCACCAGTATATCGTTTGATCCGGATCCGCAAATCTTTAAAGAGATACAATTCGATACCAAGCGGATCATTACCCATTTGCGCCAGCAGGCATATCTGACCAAAGGTATTAAAATAAACATTGTTAATAAATCGGTTGAACCGGAAACTTCGTTTTCTTTCTATTTTGAGGGCGGCCTTTATTCTTACGTAAAACATTTGACCCGCGGCAAGAGCGCGATCCATCAGAACGTGTTTTACACGAACGGCGAAAAGAACGATGTCCAGGTGGAGGCGGCGTTTATTTATACCGATGAGTACGAGGGCATGGAGCAGAGTTTTGCCAACAATATCGTGACCGCGGAAGGCGGCACGCATTTGACGGGTTTGCGTACCGCGATGACGCGCGTTTTTAACGATTACGTGCGCAAGAACAATATCCTGAAGGCCGCCGATGACAATCTGACGGGCGAAGATCTTCGCGAGGGCCTGACAGTGGTGGTATCGATAAAGATCCGTGAGCCGCAGTTTGAAGGCCAAACAAAGGGTAAGCTGGGTAACCCCGAAGCAAAGAATGCGGTGGAAGGCGTGGTGTCGGAAGCGTTAACAGACTTTTTGGAGCGCAATCCGACCGACGCGCGCAGTATCGTAGACAAATGCATTCTGTCCAATAAGGCGCGCCGGGCGGCCAAAGCCGCGCGCGAGACGGTTTTGCGCAAGGGCATCCTTGAAGGCTTATCGTTGCCGGGAAAATTGGCGGATTGTACTTCGCGCACCCCGGAAGATTCGGAAATGTACATCGTTGAGGGTGAATCGGCCGGAGGTTCGGCCAAACAGGCTCGCGACCGGCGGTTCCAGGCAATCCTGCCGTTGCGCGGCAAGATCTTGAACGTGGAGCGCACGCGTCTTGACAAGATGCTGGAATCCAAGGAGGTCAAATCTTTAATTATCGCACTGGGTACGGCGGTTTCCGATGATTTTAACCTTGAAAAATTGCGCTACCAGCATATCGTGATTATGGCGGATGCGGATTCGGACGGCAATCACATCAGAACGCTACTGTTGACGCTTTTTTACCGTTATTTCAAGCCGGTGATCGACAAGGGTTATTTGTATATCGCACAGCCGCCGCTTTATAAGATGACCGCGGGCAAAGATATCCGTTACGCGTATACCGAAGATGAGAAGATTGAAATTTTGAAGACGTTCAATAAGCCGGGATTAAGCATCCAGCGTTACAAGGGCTTGGGTGAAATGAACGCCAACGAGCTGTGGGAGACCACGATGAACCCCCGTAACCGGGTTTTGTTGCAGGTCAATATTGAAGATGCGGTGGAGGCAGACGCGGTATTCGACATGCTTATGGGCGATGAAGTCGCGCCCCGCAAGAAGTTCATCCAGACCTGGGCCAAAAACGTGAAGAATCTGGATGTGTAGCATGTGATGTTGCGGAGAATTTTAGTCTTCCTTATGTAAAACGGCAGTGTTGATAATGGATGCGAGCCCGTGCGAAAACAGCTTGTAAAGTTTGACAATTGTGAAATCTTCTGGTACTCTGGGATAAAGCCCTCGGGGCTGTTTTAATAATTTTAGGCAAAAGCCATCAGCTTTGTTTTGGCAGATAAAGAACTTAAGGAAACGGTTCAAGTTGAAAATATGGACATCATTAAAAAAATCACGACATTTTTAAAAGAAGTGCGCTTGGAGGTTAAGAAAGTCAATTGGCTGTCAAAGGAGCAGCTTTTGAATTACACGCTTGTGGTTATCGGATTTATAATGGTGACGGCGTTGTTTTTCGGCACGCTTGATTTCGGTTTTGCCTTTTTGCTGCAAAAATTCGTACTTGGCCAATAATATTATCATTTTTTAGTTTCTTGCCCGCCGCAGCCCTGGCGAAGGCGGGTTACGTCATTACTATGCCAAAACAACAAATAATGCCCGAAAAAAACTGGTATGTGATCCATACTTATTCGGGTTACGAAGAAGCGGTTGCAAAGAACCTCAAGCAAAGGATCGAATCGTTGGGGATGGAGGACAAGATTTTCAATGTGATCGTTCCCAAGGAAAAAAAGATCAAGATCAAAGAAGGGAAAAGGAAGACCATTGAAGAAAAGATCTATCCGGGGTATATTCTGGTGGAAATGATCGTGACCGACGACTCGTGGTATGTGGTGCGGAATACGCCCAATGTCACGGGATTTGTTGGCGCCGGCACTACGCCGATACCGGTTTCACTCGAAGAGATAACGAGTCTGAAGAAGCGGATGGAGCTTTCGGAACCCGAGTTCAATATCGATGTGACCATCGGCGAGTTGGTAAAGATCATTGACGGCCCGTTCAGCGAATCCGAAGGAAAGGTGTCGGATATCGACCGAGAGCGCGGCAAGGTTAAGGTCTTGGTCAATATGTTTGGCCGCGACACGCCGGTTGAGCTTGATTCGTTGCAGATCAAAAAAATATAAATATAATCCAAAATCCTGAATCCAACGGTTCATTACCAAATAATATTTGGGCCTGAACCGAAAACAATCTTGGTTGCAGGAAATTGGTCAATAGAATGGCAAAAAAAATAAAAAAAGTAATCGGGCTGCAAATTCAAGCCGGGAAAGCGACTCCGGCACCGCCGATCGGACCTTCTTTGGCGCCGCACGGCATCAATTTGGCGGAATTCGTTAAACAATTCAACGATATTTCGCGGCCGATGATGGGATTTAAGGTTCCGGTGGAAATCACGATCTATGACGATAGGACATTTTCGCTGAAACTGAAACAGCCGCCGGCATCAGAGCTCCTGAAGAAAATGGCGGGCGTTGAGGCGGGGTCGGGCATACCTAATAAAAAGAAAGTGGGCAAGATCAGCAAGGCGCAATTGAGAAAGATCGCCGAGCAGAAAATGCCGGACATGAACGCGGCCACAGTGGAGGCGGCGATGAAAACTATCGCCGGAACCGCCAAGAACATGGGAATCGAGATCACAGAATAGCTAGTAATTGAAATTTGCTAACCAGAACCCCGCGTAAGCGGGGTTTTTGGTTGCAAAAGCGGAGTTTAAAAAGGTCGGGGAGATTTTATATGACCATCACCTTGGCGTTTTCTGCCGCCATGGAAATATAATCGTTCCCCCTTTCCGACGCCTTGTGGGGCGCGGACATAAATGGCAATGTTTCGCCAAATTCGATCTCTTCGTCTTGCGTGGGACCCTTTACGATCGCGATCAATCCCGACGTGGCGATCTTTCCGTCAGCGGCGAACCATAACAATTGCGCAATCTTCATAACTGGTTTAAATCATTTTTATGTTTTTTTGTCAACGTTGGCGGTGGTTTCAAGATGGGATATAATCAAAGATTGAAATCTAAAATTTATGATATTATCCGATACCGACATCCGTCGCTATATGGCCGAAGGTAAAATTAAAATCGATCCGGCGCCGGATTTTGAGGCGCAATTGGGGCCCTGTTCGCTTGATTTGCGATTGGGTAATAATTTCAAGATGTTTAAGCCATCAAACTACTCGTTTATCGATGTTAAGAATAATCACAATGGCGATCTTATGGAGGAAGTGATCGTGGGCGATGATTCTCCGTTCATCATTCAGCCGCGGGAATTCGTGATCGCGGTGACCATGGAAACAATAACCATTTCAAGCGATATCATGGGGCGCTTGGACGGACGGTCGTCGTTGGGGCGATTGGGGTTGGTAGTGCATTCCACGGCGGCACGTTTCGATCCGGGATGGAACGGCAAGGCGGTGATGGAATTTGGCAACCTTGGTATCAGGCCGATCATCTTATACTCGGGGATGAGGATCTGCGCGATGACGTTCGAAACTTTATCCGGTCCGGCCGGCATCCCTTATACCAAGCAAAAAGACCACAAGTATGCCGGCCAAAGCGGCGCGGTGGGAAGTAAAATTACCGAGGAACCGAAATAATATTTATAAAATGTCTTCAACGCACGATATTAAAATCAAATTTTTAGGTATCACGCCGGTTTTCGAAGATGAGACGGGGCTTTTGACGCCGCAGCAGCTTGTGGCGCTTTCGGGGCTTTTGACCTATAGCGGGAAATCGATCGACGCGATATTGGAGGAAGCGTTGGGAAAGGGCCAGGACATCAACAAAAAGATCGCGCTTGTTTTGAGGAAATCATCGCTTAAGGGGCATGCGTCAATGGCGACCACGCCGGTATTGTCGTTTTCTTACGAAGCCAGCAAATTCATTGATTCGGGTTTGACCGGAATGGTTTTTGCGTCGGCGATCATGGCGTCGGGTCGGCGCACCGATACGACCAATGCGGATATCGTTTATCCGGAGGCGATCGAAAACAACGCCGAGGCCGCGAAATTATACCGGGACGCGTCGGAGAAAAATATCGAGGTTTTAAACCATTTGCTTGCGAACGGCATTAATAAAGACGAGGCCAGCAAGATATTGCAGTACGGCATATACGGTACCGGTATCATCCAGTTTCCGATCGAGTCGCTGGTGACCTTAAAAAGGGAATACGAGTCCCAGAAGGAGTGGATGCCCGAGGATATCGGTTTTATGATCCGTGCCATCGAGGACAAATTGAAGGATTTTGGCGTTGACCTTCTTTACGCGACCAGGGTGGCCGCGCCAAGGAACACGTATCCTTATCCCAATATTTTCAAGGATCCCGCACAGACTAACTTCGCGCGGGAAATGGGCGAACAGAATCGCGGCGGCGACAATTTCAAAATAATTTCCAGTGATTTTGCGCCTACCGATGGGTTGAAAAAGAGGCTTGGCGATCTTGAAGAGGAGATCAAGTCCGCCGCGGCGGATAAATCCGCCATCAAAGACAAATGGATGGGGCTGCTGGAAACTCGCCAGCTGATCGCGCGTGACTATCCGATGTCGGCGAGCGTAAAAATGTTTTCCGCGGTGGCGTGGCGCGTGTGGGGTGATAAGAAACGCCATCGCACCGTGCCGATGGTGGTTGATTCGGTTTATTTTTCGGCCGCAGTTGCGGCGAAGGTTTTGTGCGGGTATAAAACGGAGATCGCCAAGAAATGCCTGACGCACGCGATGATCGATAAGATCGACAGCGTTTTTTCCGTGCCGCCGGGCGTTTGCAACGACAACGAATTTTTGTATCAATACATACAGCGAGCCCTGGATTCATTGGAGGTGTACAATAAGATGATCGGGATGGGCATAAAAGAAAAGGACGCGATATTCGTAGTGCCGCGCGGATTAAAATTGAGCACGGTCCAGGATTATAATTTTTATAATCTAATCGCCGGCTATTATCCCTTGAGGATTTGTTCGACCGCCGAGGAGGAGCTGCGCCGGTTGAGCATAAAAGAAGTGGTTGCCATAAAAAATTTGTTACAGCAAAAAGGATTGGACTGGTTGGCTTGGCATATCCAGCCAAAGTGCCATTGCGCGGGCTTTTGCCTGGAGGGCGAGAGTTGCGGGGCGATCAAAAATTTGGTCAAGGATTATGACGATGTTTTCCATAAAGAGATCCATCGGGATTTGGAAGTCAAATATAACCAGGTTTTGAACAATATCAATCGAATATGATAGCAAATACTTTTCCGGGCAAGTTCGTAGTGATCGAAGGCATTGATGGCGCGGGCAAATCAACCCAGGCGGCGATCGTGTCGAACCATTTTTACAAAAAAGGGAATGCGGTTTGTTTGACGTCGGAGCCGACGCAATTTTTGGTGGGCGGATTGATACGGGGCCGGCTTGCGGGCGAATGGCAGTCTTCGCCGGAATGCCTCCAGCTACTGTTTGCGGCCGATCGAGCCGAACATCTAGAAAAAGAGATATTGCCCCGGTTAAAAGAGGGTATAAACGTGGTTTGCGACCGTTATTTTTTATCATCGCTGGCCTATGGCGCGATAGATTGCGGTTTTGATTGGCTGGTGCACGTCAACAGCTTGTTTCTGATGCCCGATCTGACGATTTTTTTGGATGTCGATGCCAAAACGGGTGCCGACAGGATCGCGGCCAACGGGCAATCGATCGAACTTTTTGAAAAAGTGGACATCCTTGAGAAGGTGCGTAAAAATTACGCAACCGCGATCGGCCTTTTCAAAGACGAAATGGCGGTGCAGATGATTAACGGTAATCGCAGAAAAGAGGAAGTTTCGAATGATGTCGAGACCGCGATCGGAAAAATATTGTAATTGGTCAAGGGGAGATTTAATAATAACAATCATATGCCGATAAAAACAAAAAAACCGCAAAAAAAGTTAACCCTAGCGTCGCGCATCGACCAGACAAATATCGATTTGAAGGCTAATTTGCTGGATATTAAAAAGACTTGCGACGAAGTTAAGAAATACGGTTTTCGCGGCATATGCGTAAATCCCCAGTGGGTGGCGGCGGCAAAAAACGAATTAAAAGATACCCCCGCCAAAGTTATTTGCCTGGTAGACGCGCCGATCGGTGACAGCTCGCATGAAGAACGGATGCAGATGTGCCTTACTGCCCAGGTGAACGGAGCCGATGAATTGGATGTGGTGGCATCATTGCCCGACATTAAGCATGACCGCTGGGAAGACCTTTATAAGAATTTAGCCCAGATATGCAAGATAATGCCGGTAAAAGTGATCATCGGTTCGGGATATCTTACCGACAAGGAGATAGCGATGGTTTCGCGCTTGGTTAAGCAGGCGGGGGCGATTTGCGTCAAAACCGCCACTTCCAAGGACCCGCTGGAAGAGCGTGAGCTGAAGGAAAAGTCTTGGCATCTTGAGATAATGAAAAAAAAT
>Ga0247841_10001257_pt1 | contig 59021 bp, 42 predicted proteins | sample LaCruzMarch2015__2_FD_192410 | JGI IMG/M metagenome (GOLD analysis project Ga0247841, IMG submission 192410) | Freshwater microbial communities from meromictic Lake La Cruz, Castile-La Mancha, Spain - LaCruzMarch2015_18m | ecosystem: Environmental > Aquatic > Freshwater > Lake | place: Spain...
GCGTCGATTGGGAAAATTGGCAATAATAGTTGCATGGGGCAAATTTACCGCTTTTCCTGTTTGCGCCAATGTCCCGGGAAATACTTATTTTTGATGCACGAGGTCAGGAGTTCTGAATTTAAAGCGTTATGATTTGGCCGCCGCTCCTTTTATGGTTGTTTTCACGTTGTGGGAAGGGCAAGGGGGATGGGCAAAAGGGAACTTTTCGGGATGGATGAAATCGGCTGAAGGCGATTCGATCCATTTTGAAAATGGTTTCTTTCAGAATAAAATCTGGACGCTGGTACCCTGACCTTGGATTGAATGCCCCTGGTACCGCATCGACAGAAAAAGGCAAAGCCCTTTTTGTTCGAAGTGTTCCAATCGATAGTTTAGCAAGAATTCCGATGGAAAACCCGGTTTCGGGGCCAAACAAAAGAGGACCAAACCCGTTCCGGTTATTTCCTATAATATACAAACTTCCGGTTCCAAAAGGATCCCAAAACGGGACAAGACGGAGGTGATAATTTTATCCTTCAGTTCCAGGATGTGCATTCCGGTTGCATTTCCATAATTGACCAGCACCAGGGGCTGGCGCGGATAGACCCCGGCATCCCCGTTGCGATACCCTTTCCAGCCACATTGTTCGATCAGCCAGGCAGCAGGAATTTTCACCCGGGTTCTTTCTTTTGTCTCCGGTCCAGGAAATTTCTTTTGTGGATATTCCGGATACCAGGGCATCGCAGGAAATTGTCCCAAAAGAAACAACCGTTGTTCTTCCGGGATGACCGGGTTCTTAAAAAAGCTTCCGGCATTTCCAAGAGAACCCGGATCGGGGAGCTTTTCCCGGCGGATGTCGCATACAACTTCGCGAACTTCTGAAAGGGTTGGCTGAAAGATTCCCCGTGCATTAAGCCCTTCCCGGAGCTGCCCATAATCAAGTTTAAGAAAACCGATGTCCGATGGACCATGGCCAGCAGTTTTACGAAGCCGGAAAGTAACTTCAAGGATAATTATTTGTCCTTTCAACGATTTTTTAAAAACACTGTTGCGGTAGCCAAAATCACATTGAATATTGTTAAACCTGTGACGGGTACCGGTTTCGATATCCACAAATTGAACCGACTCAATCCATTCCCCTGCTTCCACTCCATAAGCCCCGATGTTCTGAATGGGGGCTGCGCCAACGGTACCCGGAATCAGGGAAAGGTTTTCCAACCCGGCATATCCATGGTCAACACAGTAGCGGACCAAACCGTCCCATGGCTCGCCTGCCTCGGCTGTCACTGCCACAAAATCCTGGTCGATATCCTGGGCCACAATCCCGGTCGAACCAATCCTGATTGCCAATCCATCAAAATCTTTGGTAAATAAAAGGTTGCTCCCTCCCCCAAGAATCAGGATTGGCATGCGTACCATATTCCGGTAATGAAGCAAAGAGAGGATTTCATCCTGGGTCTTTGGCCCGATGAAATAACGGGCCACCGCATTCATCCCAAAGGTGTTAAACGGTTTGAGCGAAATTTTCTGTTCGAGGTGCATCAAAGGAAGCAAACCCCAAAAATAATCCATTTGATGATAACTCTGGAGGAAAAGGACTATTTTTGTAGATAATGAATATCGGATTTCACATGAAAACCGGAAAGGCCGCCCCGGAAAAAAATGCCATCGTTTCTGTAACCAACGACCTGACCACCGACCAGCGTGTGGACAGGACCTGTCAGGCCCTGCTGAAAGCAGGTTATACGGTACTCCTGACCGGAAGGATCCGACCCAACAGCAAATCCTTAGTGATTAGAAACTACCGGACACGCCGGCTGAGGCTTCTGTTTGATAAAGGGCCCCTCTTCTATGCAGAATTCAATGTCCGGCTCTTCCTTTTCCTCCTCTTCCACCCCTCCAATCTTTTGGTTTCGAACGATACCGATACCCTCCCTGCCAATTTCCTTGCCCACAAACTGTTGCTTCTTTCCCATTCGTTGAACAAACTTCTTTTTAAACGCAAAAAAACGGTTCAACATTCCCTGCTGCACGATTGCCATGAATATTTCACCGGCGTCCCTGAACTGAACAAAAGAAAAACCGTAACCGCCATCTGGAAGTGGATCGAAGACCGGATTTTTCCTAAACTCCAACACGTTATAGCAGTCAATAATTCGGTAGCTGAACTTTATATCCAAAAATATGGCATTAAGATAGAGGTTGTCCGGAATGTCCCTTTCCGAAAAGACCCATCCGGCTACCCATCCAAACATCAACCGGATATCCGGGAAGGACAAAAAATCATCTTGTATCAGGGGGCAGTAAATATAGACCGGGGAATAGAAGAGGCAATTCTTGCCATGCAATATCTGAAAACCGATGCGCTCCTGATTATTGCCGGAACAGGCGATATTTTTTTAAAGCTCCAACATTTCATATCAAACCTTGGCCTCCAGGATAAGGTCAGGCTCACCGGACCGATCCCGTTCCAGGAACTGCACGCCCTGACAAGCGCTGCCGACCTGGGGCTTTCCATCGAAAAAGATGTCAGTATCAACTACCGCTATTGCCTTCCAAATAAATTTTTCGATTACATTCAGGCCAGGGTACCGACGCTTGTTTCACCCTTTCCTGAAATAAAAGCCATTGTTGACCAATATCAAGTTGGGACCTATCTTGAAAGCCATGATCCTGAAAAGCTGGCTTCCCAAATCGACCAAATCCTGAACGACGATAAAAAGTTGAAATTTTATAAAACAAACCTGGAACTGGCAGCCTCCGTGCTATGTTGGGAAAATGAAGAGGGGGCCCTCCTGAAAGTAATCGGTGATATTGAAAAATAACCCATCCCTGCTTTGAAAACCAACCTGCACATCATCGCCTTCGATATCCCTTACCCTGCCAATTATGGAGGGGTAATCGACGTTTTTTACAAAATCAGGGAATTGCATGGCGCAGGAATTGGGATCCACCTTCATTGTTTTGAATACCAACGTGTACCGGCCCCCGAGCTGGAACAATATTGTCTGGATGTTCATTATTATCCCCGGCTGACCGGCCTGTTGCCAAACCTCTCTTTCAAACCCTATATCGTTGCCAGCAGGATCCATGCCGATTTAACCAAAAACCTGCTTCGTGACAATGACCCGATATTATTTGAAGGCCTTCATACCTGTGGTATGCTGAATGATAAGCGGTTTCGGGGGCGTTTTCTGATCTACCGGGAGAGCAACATCGAACATCACTACTATTTTCATTTGATGAAAGCGGAGAAAAATATGGGGAAAAAAATCTTTTTTTTCATAGAGGGTATCCGCTTGTATGCCTTCCAGAAAGCGTTGCGCCATGCCTCCCTGATGCTCACGGTATCGCAGGAAGATACCCGCTATTTGCAATCGGTATTCCCCGATAAAAAAATCGTATATCTTCCAAGTTTTCACCACAATAACGCGGTTCAAATCCTGCCGGGAAGAGGTTCGTATGCCCTTTACCAGGGAAAACTTTCGGTACCCGAGAACAATAAAGCCGCCCGATATCTCATTCAAAAAGTCTGGAAAGACCATTTCCACGAACTGATCATAGCCGGTCTGAACCCTCCCCAATGGCTCGTTCAAATGGTTCAAACCAAATCCAATATCCGCCTTGTTCCCAACCCTTCGGATGAAGCAATGACGCGCCTTGTCCAAAATGCCCATGTCAATATCATGGTCACTTTTCAATCCACCGGGCTAAAACTGAAACTGCTCAATGCTTTGTACAATGGTCGTTTTTGTTTGGTCAACCCTGAAATGGTCGTTGGCACAACGCTGGAAGGCCTGTGCACCCTTGCAAGAACGCCCGAAGATTTTCAGGACGAACTCGCCACCTTGTTTGACCAGGAATTCGGCGAAGAAAAAATCCGGCAACGTCAATCCATATTAAATATGTATCATTCCAACCAAAAGAATTGCAATCTATTGGTGAATATATTAACTTTGTCAGAACGTTCCGATTGACTTACACTATAAATCAGGTTTTATGAAAAAGATTCTGGTCCCCGTTGATTTTTCAGGCCATACCGATATTACTTGCAAATACGCCCTTGAAATTGCCAGGGTTTATGGCGCTGAAATTAAACTTTTTCACACCTATTTCGATCAGATTATCATTGCCGATACGAGTTTTCCGGATACCCTCGATATGAGTACCATCTACAATGAGGAACTCATGAAAGAGATCCATCACCAGGCTAACAGGAACATGGAAGAATTGTTATCAAAAGTAGAGGCACAAATTCAAAAGGAACAAATCAAAAATGTTACCCTGACTTTCAGCGTTGTTGGCGGTGAAGTTGAAAATGAACTCAGGGAAATATGCCGGGAATTTCATCCCGACCTCCTGGTGATGGGTACGACCGGGAAAGGCAACAACATCCACGTTTGGGGAAAAGTTTCGACCTATATCATCGATTTTGCCAAATTCCCGGTACTTACGGTTCCTGAAATGAAATCATTCCGGGGTTTTAACAACATCATGTTCACTTCCGACCTCTCCCCTTCCAATGCACATTCTATCCAGGAAATTTTCGACCTTTTCAGCCCGTTTGCCTTTACGATTAAAGTGGTCCACTTTGCGGCCAAAGAAAAAAACTCCAATGTGTTTGAACGGATGAAAGCCCTTCAGATGAAATTTGGCAAAGAAGAAAAAACCGGGCAGATCTCTTTCGAAGTTATTGAAAGCTTAGATGACAATCAAAAAGCGGTTGATGCCTATGTTGAGGACCATAAAATCGACATGATTGCCTTTCAGCCGCACAAACACAGCCTGTGGTATATGTTTTTTACGAAAAAAATTACGAAGAAAAATCTGTTTGCCACCCACATACCGCTTCTGGCCATACCTTCCAAAAATTGATCGCTAGTCGGCCTTTACTTTTTTGTAGTTTTCATATTTGAAGATCACCCAACCCTCGTTCCCAGAGCCATTTCCTGGAGATTGTTTAAAATCAAAAACAGTTCCCAACAGGTTCATTCGGGATTGATGGATACAGGCAGGAAAATTTTTCCCATAGGTTTTCAATGCCGACAGAAAATAGAGTGCCATATCGAATCCTTCGAAAGCCATGGGTGCAGGATCGGTTTTATAGATCTGTTGGTATCGCTTAACAAATTTTTTAACCCCCGGATCGTCGTAATCGACAAAAAAGTGCGTGACGATATGGGTCTTTAGCCCAACCAGGTATTCTGTTTCCAGGCCTTTGAGGTTTTCCCATGAAGGCAGCCCGAGCAATGAGATATCGAAATCGCTCCGGTACTGGTACCATCGGCGGGTGATATCAAAAGCATTGGCCGTATTGTCGGAAAAAGCGACAAGCCAGTTTTTGTCCACCTTCGTCATTCGCGCCATGATGGCCTCCTGGCCTTCAACAACCTGGACATCCAGTTTCTTTTCCTGGCAGGCAGATTTAAAACGCTCCAAGGCAGCGCCATCGGAAAATTTTGAATTTCTTACAACCAATACCCTTCCGTTGTCACACTCCCTGGCCAGGAAAGCTGCGACCCAGGGATACAACGAATTTTTCGATGGTTTGACTTTGATAACCATTGGGTTCCCTTCCAGAATTTCATCGCGTTCGGAAATGGGATTGACCAAACCAATGTTGTTCATTTTTGCAAAATCGGCTACCAATAAAAAATTTCTGATATAAAGCAGCCCTACTATTAAATCCAATTCCTTCATTTCAGGTTTGGCCAGCAGCAGCATGGTCTGAACGGTATCCTTTCCTACGTCATAAACCCTCAGGTTGATGTGTAACCCTGATCGTTCCATTGAATCCAAGGCCAGGCGGAACCCTTCATAAAAGGGTAAAAATTGAAAAGAAGGGTGCGTTTCCAAAATATCCTTTGGCGGATTACCGGCATCGATAGCATCCGCTTTTTCGAGAAAAAGAGGGAGCATCAAGGCAACATTGTAAACGGCCTTTTTTAAAAGTGAACCCGTATCACAGGGAATAACAGGCAGGATTCCGGGCTCCGGTTGCTGGGTTTCAGGTTTCAGGGTTTCAGGTTTCAGGGTTTCAGGTTGCTGGGTTTCAGGTTTCTGGGTTTCAGGTTTCAGGGTTTCAGGTTGCTGGGTTTCGGGTTTCAGGGTTTCAGGTTTCAGGGTTTCGGGTTTCAGGGTTTCAGGTTGCTGGGCCTGGGTTTTGGCGATTTTATCAGATACCGGAATGTTAATTTTCTGGTCCGCTTTGATACCCTCTTTTACCCTTGGGTTTTCGAGAATAATGGCATTTACATCAACATCATAGACCTTCGATATCATGTAAAGGGTTTGCCCGCGTTTGATGGTATGGATATAGTAATCTTTTCCGTTGATTGTTTGAATGACGGTTGACCGCAACTGTTTCAGTTTTTCGGGGGTTGTTTGTGAAAAACAGGACATTGAGAGACCGGAAAGAAGAAAAATCCCAAATAAAACCCATTTCCTCATGGTAATACCGATTAAAACCTAAAATAAAAACATTTTACCTGACGGTACCGTTTACCCACTTCGTAAAGGTGAACAATGGGGTTATTCCCATTCGATGGTAGCCGGAGGTTTAGAACTGATATCGTAAACAACCCGGTTAACGCCTTTGACCTTGTTTATAATATCGTTGCTGGTTTTTGCCAGAAATTCATAAGGTAGCCGGGCCCAATCTGCGGTCATACCATCGGTAGAGGTTACTGCGCGCAAGGCAACAACATTTTCGTAAGTACGTTCATCTCCCATTACGCCAACCGTTTGAACGGGCAACAACACCGCAAAAGCCTGCCATACCGAATGGTACAATCCATGTTCCCGGAGCGATGAGATAAAAACATCGTCCACCTCCTGAAGCAACTTCACTTTGTCACGGTTGATATCGCCCAGAATACGCACAGCCAGTCCCGGACCGGGAAACGGATGGCGCCCCAAAAATTCATCCTCCAGGCCGAGGGTTCGCCCTACCTTTCGCACTTCGTCTTTAAAGAGGGTATTTAAAGGTTCGATGATTTTCAATTTCAGATAATCGGGGAGGCCACCCACGTTATGGTGTGATTTTATGGTTGCCGACGGGCCGTTAACAGAATGCGATTCAATGACATCGGGATAGATTGTCCCCTGGGCAAGCCATTGGATATCGCTGAGTTTATGAGCTTCGGCTTCAAAGACATCGATAAAGGTTTTTCCGATAATCTTTCGCTTTTTCTCAGGATCGGCGATTGTTTTCAACGCTTCAAGAAAAAGTTCGCCAGCTTCGATGCCGATCACGTTCAGCTCCAATTTCCGGTAGCGTTCCATCACCTTGCTGTATTCATTTTTTCGGAGCAGCCCGTTATCCACAAACAGGCAATAAAGGTTATGGCCAATGGCTTTATGCAACAACATGGCTGTGACCGAAGAATCGACGCCTCCCGACAACCCCAGTACGACTTTATCGTTTCCAAGCTTTTTTTTCAGATCAGCAATGGTTGTATCGACAAATGACCGGGGGGTCCACGATTGGCTGCAACCACAAATACCGGTTACAAAATTTTTAAGCAATGTCGAACCTTCGGTTGTATGATATACTTCCGGATGGAATTGAATACCGTAGGTATCTTCATCTGAAATGCGGTAACCAGCAATTTCCACCTCAGAGGTACTGGCAATGATTGTAAATCCATCAGGGATGGAAAGAATGGTATCGGCATGCGACATCCAAACCTGTGCCCCGGCGCCCATTCCTTTCATCAGATCGCTGTAAGGGTCTATAAAAGAGAGGTTTGCCCGGCCATATTCACGGATCTTCGACGGCGCAACCTCGCCACCCGATGCCTGGGCCAGGTGTTGTGCCCCGTAACAAATTCCCAAAACAGGAAGCTTTCCCCTGAATTGGGACAAATCCGGCACAGGGGCATTTTCATCCCTTACCGAATAGGGGCTTCCGGAAAGGATGACCCCTTTATATTGAACATCCGTAAGGTTTGTAATCGCAAAATGGTTGTAAGGGTAAATCTCGCAATACACATTCAGCTCCCGGATGCGCCGGGCAATCAATTGGGTATATTGAGAACCAAAATCCAGGATTAAAATGGTTTCTTGCATCTTACAAACATACATAATTATTATGAATTTACCGGATCACACTGGCTGTATATTGTGCAGAATTTCCAACGCCATCGGTAACAGTCAGAACAAATTGGTTTTTCCCGCTCTTTATCCGGTCATCGAAGGTATAGGTTAACCGATTGTTTTTCTGGTCATAATCCATCAGTATCCATTTTCCATTGAGTGTACCCCGGTAGGAGCGGATACCTGAAAGGTTATCGGTGATTTTCATCTGTAGGTCCGATTGCTTTCCGACATTTTTGCCTGGATAGATATTGACGGCCCGGATGACCGGGGAGACCGTATCCACAGCAACGGTAAAATTTCCAAAATCGCGGATACGCGTTGTAATCCATCCATTTTCTATTTTTCCGCCCCGGCTGTTAAAACCGCCTGTTGTCTCGACGGAAACAACGACCGCTTTATGCCTGAGTGGTTCCGGCAAACCATCGGCCCTGATGGAAAGGGTACAAAAGGTATGAACCGGCGTTGACGGATGGTGAATATGATGAAGACCGGAATAAGAACCCGGAACCGCCGGGGTTACATAATAATCGAAAGGCAGGTCTTCGTAAAGCGCCCCCTCAGGCAAATCAAACCGGATCCCGGGATGCTGAAAATGGTTGTCCTGTTTACAAAAAAGCGTTTGTACCGCCCGGTCACCGGATAATCCGGACATCGGGTTTCGGCTGGATGCCAGCACGCTTTTGACCCGGAAAGTAAGGGTACTGATATTTCCAAAATCATCGGTTACCTTATACCGGACCTTATGGATGCGGCCATCGGAAAAAGAAACCACCCCTCGGTTTTTCACGCCATGATAAACGTTTAACAAGTTGTTTGGGGCGATATAGGAGCGCTGGATTTTATGTTTTCCGTGGAAGTAGGCCGGATAATCCATGAGACTATTTACAAATCGGGTTTGCGAAAAAGCAAACCGGTCGATATGCTGCGCAAAAATCACCAAATCATCCACAGAAAGTTCGATGTTGGTAGCTCCGGTCTTTAATCCACCATTGGCCTGATCGGAGGTTTCTATCCCAAAAAAGATATTGCCGTAAACTTCAGCTGTGTCGTTGTTTTTTATGCCCCAGCCATTCCCTTTGACAACAACAGGTAGCATCAACCCGCTATGGACACCATTTACCAGGGCATTTTCATCATAAGGATAAATTTTCAGGCGGGTGATCCGGGGGGGCGTCCGGTCGCTCATAACAAAACCAAAAAGAAATGGGTCGATTACCTCTTGTGTCCGGGTATCCCTGATTTCAAAATGGAGATGTGGCCCTGAGGAGGAACCCGAATTTCCGGAATAGGCAATGATATCGCCCTTTTTAACCTTAAGCTGACCAGGTGGGGGTTCCTGGTCGATGGCAAACGACTCTTTTTTATACTGTTCTGCCCGGACCCACGATGCCGTGGCCCCGGTGACCGATTTAAGGTGGCCATACACCGAAGTATAACCGTTGGGATGTGCGATGTACAACGCTTTCCCGAAACCTCCCGGGGAAATGTTCACCCGTGCAACATAGCCATCTGCAATGGCATAAACGGGTTTTCCCTGAACACCCTGCGTGCGGATATCGATCCCGGAATGAAAATGGTTCTGCCTCAACTCCCCAAATGACCCGGAAAGGGCAATGGGGAAATCAACCGGCGACCGGAAATATCCCCGTGGATATTTGTCTTGTCCCGACAAAAACTGCCACGAAAAAATGAAAGAGAAGATAAGGAATACGACAATTATTTTTCGCATGAATTACCAGGCAGGCAAAAAGGAATACTTTTCTGAATAGTCGAGCATCTGACGGGCATAGTCGTCCGGATAAGCGATCAGGACATCAGAAATTGTATCTGCCTGGATTACCGGCGTAAAAACCGGATTCATAAAGCCCGTATAGGGAGCGATGTTCAGTTTTTCATAACGCTCCAGGACTTCCTTATGCAGAACGGGGTCCACCTGAATACCATACGTTTCCACAAGATCTTTGGCAGCCTGGTAATCGCCTTCGGAAGTAATCCGCTGGACAATTTTCAGCAATTCCCCAAATTTCTCCCGAAGTTTATCGTAATCGTTGATCCTGAAATAGGTTTTCCCATCCTTTGAAATTTTCTCAATGATATTATCGGCTTTCCCTTTTTCATAAACCCAGTGCGAAATGAGGGAGCGGTCGCGCATGTGGGCTTGTTCAATGGTCTTTCCGGGCTTGATACGGACCAATTGGGTCATCAGCCCGTTGCGGATGTAACTGTCGTACTCAGCCTGTGCCACTGCAGCATCGGGGACCAGGCCCAAGGTCATCATGGCTGTATCTTTCAGATAATAGAGGGCAAAAAGGTCGGCGCGCGCTTCTTCGACTGCGGAATGGAAATTTTTCAGGGATTCGCCGGTAACACCAGGTTTTAGCTGTCCCGATCCATGGCCCAGACATTCATGAAGATCGGTGGTAAGGCTTCCCGCCAGGTAACCATATTTTTTTGCCCGGTCAATTTCCTGCTGGTCGAAAGCAAACGCTTCTAAAAACCCGTTTCCAAGAGAAGCCTGGTCATACGCATAGGTAATGTTGTCCATCGTCACCGATTTTGACCCGTACTCTTTTCTGATCCAGTTGGCATTGGGCAGGTTGATGCCGATGGGCGTGGTCGGATAACAATCGCCGCCCAGTTGTGCAACGGTTATGACTTTCGCAGAAACCCCTTTCACTTTTTCCTTCCGGTACTCCGGGTCCACTGGGGAATGGTCCTCGAAATACTGTGCGTTTTCACTGATGATTTGGGTCCTTCGGGTGGCATCCATATCTTTAAAATTTACCACCGATTCCCAGGTAGCCTTCATGGCCATCGGATCGCCATAAACTTCGATGAAACCGTTTACAAAATCAACCCGGGAGGTGTCGGTGACCCAGGCAATATTGTAATCGTCCCAGGCAACCAGGTCCCCCGTTTGGTAATAACGAATCAGTTCTTCGATGACTTTTTTCTGGTGAGGCGATTCCGCAACAGTGGCTGCCTTTTCGAGCCAGAAAACGATTTTTTCAATGGCAGGCGAATACAAACCTCCTACCCGGTATGTTTGCTCCGTTATTTTTCCATTTTCACGGACAACTTTGGAGTTCAAACCATAAGCAACCTTCAGGTCCCTGTTTTGTTTCGCATCTTCCTTTTTTCGGTTTTCATAATAACTTTCAACATCGGCCTGGTTGACCCCGTCGTAGAAATTAACAGCAGAAGCCAGCACCATATCGGTCGAAGGATCCAGGATCAACCGCCTGGGGGCAATGGTTTCATCGAAAATCAAAGGGGAAACCGCAGCGATGAACGCTTCCGTTGATTGTCCCTCTTTCATGGGCAAAAACTCTTTTCCTGTACCTACAACCAGTTCCTGGAAATAAGCAGGCGAAAAACTGGGAACCAGCTTATCGGTAGAATTGTGGTGGTGGATCCCGTTGCAAAACCATATTTGCTTTAGATAAACCTCAAACTTTTTAAAATCAGCCGTGGTTTTATCGCCCGGGAAGCCCTGGTAAATACCTTCCAACGTCTTCCTGACCAGTAGATTGTACTTATAGTTCTGGTCGAAGGTAATGTCCCTTCCGCATAAGGCAGCCTGTCCCAGATAATAGATCAGTTTCTTCTGGTTCAGGGAAAGCTCATCGAAGCCAGGGACCTGGTAGCGTAAAATTTTAGAATCGCCAAACTGGTCAACCAACACTTTAAAACCCTTTTCATCCGATCCTTTGTTGTTATCCCCCCCCTGGTTGCAGGAAGCCAGTAAAATTGCAGTCGCCATGATTAAAGTAAATCTGAGTGTGTTCATATTTTGAATGAATTTTAAAATTCAACGTCTCTCTTTTCCACCCTCCGGTTCTTTTATAAAACGTGCTTCAACAATTTCCTTCCCATTGTAAACAGGGACGACCTGGGTTGAATCGGGTGTAAAAGTGTAAGGAATAATATCGTCAAGCCCCAGTTTTTTGAGGCGGCCCCGGTGGGCGGCTTTTTCAATATAGGCAAGAATATCCTTCTGTGCCAGTTGCCATAAATCCATAGCGGCCACCGCTGAATCGCAATGGGTTTGGAACATGGGGTTTTCGAGAAGCTTTTCGGACAATGCGCCGGCAAAAAGGGCGTCTTCAATGCAAAATTTATTTTTCCATCCCGAACAAAGGACAACAACATTTTGTCGCTGCCGGGTCAACCAGCCGGTCAAGGCGCTGATATTGGTAAACGCCCCCATGGCCATTTTCGTGGCTTCGCTGGCCATGGCCATGGCACGGGTACCATTGGTCGTACAATAAACCAGGGTTTTGCCCCCAATGGATTCGGGGGTAAACTGGAAGGCTGAGTTTCCAAAATCGGCAAAATCGAGTTTTTTCCCATCCTGTTCCGATGCTACCAGAAACCCCTGTTCTTTTAACTGCCTTGCCTCTTCTAAGGTTGCTACCGGGATGATGGAACGGGCCCCATTTTCAAAAGCGGCACAAACAGAAGTGGAAGCCCTGAGTATGTCGGTCAAAACGACAATAAAATCCTCCCGGGTCAAAATCTCCCGATAAAGGGCCGGTGAAAAACAAACTTCAACAGAAAATTTATGATCAGAAGGAACAAACATAGGCATTAATAAAAAACGATTTCACACTTCGACCCCAATGTTTTTTTCAGGTTATCAACTTTCTTTTTGGAAACTTTGGTGTTGAACATCTTTACCGATTCCAGTTCCGGCATATTGCCAAGAACATCGATGCTGCTGACTTTGGTGTTATAAAATTCAAGAACCCGGAGTTTGCGCAACTTTTGAAGGTATTTCAGATTTTTCACCAGGGTGCCGTTAAATTTCAGGATTTCCATTTGCATCATATTCTGAAGGGCTGCCAGATCTTCTACCTGGGTATTCGAAAAGTCGAGCTCCTTCAGGTTTGGCAACCCCGTAAGGGGGCTCAGATCATTGATCGGGTTGTTGGGACAACGGAGGGATTTCAGGGATGTCATCTTGGTAACCGGGGTCAAGCGGTCAACCTTGGTACCCGAAAACTGAAGTTCTTCCAACCTTGTCAGGTGAAGCAGCGGGGCAAGGTCGGAAATTTGAAATTTATCGGAAAAAACCACTTCTTTCAGGTTCGCGATTTGCTGTAACTGAATTTTATCGGGCGTTTCCGGAAAATTCAAAGCCTTTAAAAAAATATCTTTCCATGTTTGGCTTAGCAGGTTCCACCAGGCCGCATTATCGGAAGTTTGAAAAATTAAAACAGCTTCCGGGTTTTTATCGGCAAAACGGTTGGCATCTTCCAGGGTAACCGGTGTGTTATCGGCCAACACCAGCTTGAGGGCCGACAAACCGAACAACGGGGCCAGATCTTCGACCGCTGTATTGTCGATTTGTAAAACTTCAAGATTAAGAAGGCCTGACAACGGCTTCAAATCCGCGATTTTCGTATTGTCGGCATTGATTACGGTTAAATCGGCAAGTAGTTCCAATGGGGTCAGGTTATCGATGGAAGTACTCTGACATTGTAGGTTTTTCAACATGATGAAGCGGGCCAAGGGTTCGAGCGAAGTGACCGAAACCCTTCCATTGATGTTGATGCTATCGGTTAAAACCAGTTTGTGCAGTTGTTCGGTGGTAGGCGGATTGGAGACATCGACATAAAAGGCCAGAAGTTTTTGCCATTCGGGCGAAAGTCCTGACCACCAACCCGAAAGGGCTACCGACTGATAGACGAGGGAAGCGTCGGGATGTGCCTTTAAGAAATCCCTGACTTCGGTATCGGTAACCAGGGACTGGTCGCAATACACTTTCTTCAGGGAGGCAATTCCATTCAGTGGTTTCAGGCTGGCCACGTGGGTACTATCAAAGAAAAGAACATAGAGTTTGTTGAGGTTTTTCAGGTCGTCCAAACTGGTTACCGGTGTTCGGGAGATATTCAGCAATTCCAGGTTGACCAGTCCCGAAAGTGGCGAAAGGTCATGGATGGCCGTTTGACCAAGGCGCAAATCTTTCAATGACACTGTTTCTTTGACCGGATCCAGGGAAGTAGCCTGGGTATTGCTGATATCGAGCGCTTCAAGTTCCGGGAACACCGAAAGGATGCTAAAATCAGCCACCGGTGTACCTTTGAGCCTAAGGTTATGAAGTTTTGTACAATATCGGAGCGGTTCCAGGGTATTGACCGAAGTGTTTGATATATCGAGCGATTCGAGGTTGTTCAGGTTGCGCAACGGCATCAGGTCGCTGACCGGGGTGCCTGAAAGATTAACCACGGTTAGTTCAGTCAGTTTGTTCAATGGTTCCAGATTGGAGATCATGGGGTTCCCGGATATGTCGAGGGAACCCCTGTGGATGATCTGTCCCAGGAACGTATAAAACCTTCCACCGTCAATGGGTGTGGGAGCTCCATCCACCATGGCCACGGTATCGTTATAACTTTCTATTTTCTGTAAAGGCAGATTGTTGTCAAACACCATATCCTTCGCAAGAATATCTTTCCATCCCTGGGAAAGGGTATTCCACCAATGACATAAATCGCTTTTTTCGTTAAGCTTTGTGGTATAAACGCTGACAATTTTTAACTGTTGTTTTAAGCTGTCATAATTAAACTCAATGTACCTCACTTTGTTTGAATTGACCGAATCGCCATTCAGGTTGACCCCTTTCAGGTTCCGGTTGGCAGTAGCTTTAAAATAGGTCAGTCCATCCTGATTGGAAAGCAGGCTTACATCCTGTACCGCATAGGTAAACCGGGCCCCTTTAAAAAAGAAATCAACATCGCTCAGATAGGCAGGCATGTCTTTGTAAAGCGGGACCAGCCGGTTGTCATCCAGGTCATCTTCGACCTGAACCTCTTCGTCCCAGCAAAATTTCAGGTAACTCCCGGTAATAATGGTTTGCTTTTCGCTCACCGGATTGTTTTTATTTGCAAGAAAATTCAGGGTACTTTCATAAAACTTAACAAGAGGGATAACCTGTAATTTAAATGTGTCCAATTGGCTTTGTGGAATAATGCCGGCATGGTGTTTATCGGTGGCCGGGGAGGATGTCGGTTTTTGTTTCGTGGAAACGGGTGGTTTCTTCCCCTGGGACTTTTTTTTCTGGGCCATGACAGGGGCCATGGCAAGAAGTGCCAGTAAAACCAGCAGGATATATCTGTTTCTCATGCAATCCTAATTTATTTGTGTATAATGGCCGATTAAGTCCTTCTTTTCTGTTTCATTGACCCGCAGGATGTTAGAGATCAGCCAACCGGAGTTCAGGTCGTTCCGGTTGAAATAGGAGACCTCAAAATACCAGTTTGGCACCTGGAAAATATGAAATTTGACGTTGTTTACGGAAACAAAACGGAGGTTCCCGTTTTTCGTCTCCATCACAAAAAGCGCCAGCATATCGGGACGGTACCTGTTTTCAAGATAATAATCGAGGTTCCCCGGATCTTTAAAAACTTTATGCAGGTTCATGAAATCAAGCTCATGGCTCATCGGATGGATAAAATATTTCAGGTTGGCCGTATCGTTCAGATGGGCAAAGAGCGTTTCAAACAAGTCAAAATAAACATTTGAAAAAACCCATTTATAGCCCCCGTTTTGTTTTTCAATCCTAAGAAAAAGAATCAGGTCCCGCTTCTCGTTTTTATATAAAAAAGTTGCCGAAACCTCCGCAAACCAGGAATTGTTGTGAAAATCGAGGAAAACCGGGGCGGTTTTCCTGAGCGCTTCCTCAATGAACACAAATTTTGCATCGTCGCTGATCGAAGGGTTGGATTGGTCGAACAGCATGTTTAAATAATTTTTTCGTGCTTTCAGGTCACGATAACCGGGGTCGCCCGGATAAAGCCTTTGGCCACGGACATCTTCTTCGCCATTAAACCTCAAAAAAAACTGGTTCATCTGTTTGGTCTGGGCATAAAAAACCGTCTCATCTGCAGAAAAAGAGCCAATGGAGCCCTGACAAAAAACAGAGAGGGGAAGTATTAAGAAAAGGGCAAAGAGGAGGAAAGGGGAAGCGAGGTTTTGTAACCATTTTCCCGGTACGGTTTTCATGGGTTCAACCCTTTTTTCATTGCATCCCTCTTTCCTCATTCCCTGTTATTTAGAAGTTTCTTTGACCCGGATATCCCCCAGCATAACATCCCAGAAACCAATCATCCGGCCTCCGATCTGGGTCTCTTTCCGTTTCACATATACGGTAATGTCTTTTTTGGTAGTGTCTTCGTACACCAGCCCTTTTTCCTTATCGTACCCCTGAAAACGCTGATAAACGGTGATCACCCCCACATAGCTGCCATCGGGTTGGCGCTCCAGGTCGCTCACATACTGGATTTTATACCAGTCGATCAATACTTTGCTGTAATTGAGCTGCATAAGCCGGTCGAAATATTCACGGACTTTGTAATAATTCACATCCTGCTTGCTCAGGGAGGAGACCCCGATTTCACTATTTTCCATGAACAACTCCACGGCCCTTTCAATTACCCTTTGGGCATCGGACCATTGGGTTTCTTTATCGCCGATGATGCTTATGTATTTGCTTAGATCGCGGACCTTTTCCAGGGCCAGGCTGTCAATGGCCTGTTTGCGCTGGGGCGAAAGATTGTCCTGGGCCGAAACACGGGTTGATATCGTTGTCAGGAAGACTGCAATGATCAATAAAGGGAGTTTTCTCATGGTTACTGTTTTTTAATTAGGTCGAGTTCTTTGATTTTACCGTTGGCATCGAGTTGCATGGCATCAATGGCATTGTTGCTGGCTTTCTGGTCACGGAGAAAGTGAAGATATCTGTTGATCGTTGTGGGTTTGTCATAATCCACAACCGATCCTTCACGGCTGATGATGATCAGTACCGGCACATCGTCCGAGGAAAAGAATTGCAATGCGCCCTGAATGGTGGCGTCGGCCTGCGTAAGGTTACCGCTTTTGGCGGCATTGGCGATGGTTGTAAAGGCATTTTCGAGTTGTGCCCTTACCGGCAAAACCGCACCCGAATTAAACGAACGCATGTCCCTGATCTTTTTTTCGACCCGTACCACCAGGTCGTCAAGCTCCGTATCCCTGAGGTTCTGCCCTTTGATCCGGTTAAGTTCTGTTTCAATCTGATCGGCCGTTTTGTTGTCCTTGTTTAAAATAAGGTCCAACAGCGTTGCACGCGCAGCATCAACCTCAATGGCTGTTTGTTTTGCCTGTTGTGTTTTGCCCTGCTTTACTTTTTGGGAGGCCTTCAGCAACATCTGGTTCAGGTCGGCATCGTTATAATTTTTTGCGGTGATGTCCGAGATCAATTGGTCCTGACTGTCGAGCGAAAGCGTAGAAGTTCCATCGATGATCGGTTGCAATTGTGTTTTAGCGGTTTCGATCTGTGCCTTGCGCTCCTTTTTCGACAACTTGCCGGTCGATTTACACCCTTCGGACCCGAATGCCAGAAAGGCGATCATAAAAATAAAGATGACATGCTGCCACCGTGTTTTCTTTAAAATATCCATCATTGTTATCATATTTAAAATATTAGTATTAGGATTAACCCTTCAATGGCTTGGTTGTGAATGTATAATTATTTTTTATAAAACGGGAATTTCACCACTTTGGCGCGCAGGATTTTATCCCTGATTTTAATATGGATTTCACTTCCTTCTTTTGAAAGGGCAGCAGGGACATAACCCATGCCGATGGGGATTTTAACCGTTGGGCCCATGGTTCCGGAGGTTACCGTTCCGATTTTATTGCCCGATGCGTCCACAATGTCATATTCGTGACGTGGGATCCCCTTGTCAACCATTTCAAATCCGACAAGGCGTTGTTTCACCCCTTCCTGTTTTTGTTTCAGCAAATAATCTTTGTTGATGAAATTTTTCTTCTCCGTAAACTTAGTGATCCACCCCAAACCAGCTTCGATCGGGGAAGTAGTTTCGTTGATATCGTTTCCATACAAGCAATAACCCATTTCGAGGCGCAGGGTGTCGCGTGCTGCAAGCCCGATGGGCTTGATCCCATATTCTTTCCCAGCTTCAAAAACAGCATCCCAGATTTTAGGCGCATCTTCGTTGGCCATATAAATTTCACATCCTCCAGAACCCGTATAGCCCGTAGTGGCGAAAATAACACCGGGGATACCGGCAAAAGTCAGTTTCTTAAAAGTATAATACTCCATATCGGTAACCGGGGTATCGGTGAGTTTTTGCATGGCTTTCAAGGCCAGTGGCCCCTGAACGGCAAGCTGTGCAATTTCATCGGAAGCGTTGTAGAGAACGGCGCCCATCTTGTTCTGGCGATTGCACCAGTTCCAGTCTTTTTCAATGTTTGAGGCATTCACAACCAACAGGAAATTGTCGTCGGCAACTTTATACACCAGAAGATCATCGACAATACCGCCGGTTTCATTGGGGAAGCAGGAATATTGAACCTTGCCCGGAACAAGCGTCGAAGCATCGTTCGAAGTGACCCATTGAATAAAATCAAGCGCCTTTGGCCCCTTCACCCAGAATTCCCCCATGTGGGAAACATCAAAAACACCGAGGGTTTTGCGAACCGTTTCATGTTCGGCATTGACCCCTTCGTACTGAAGGGGCATGTAATAGCCTGCAAATGGCACCATTTTCGCGCCTAAGGCTTCGTGAAATTTAGTAAATGCTGTATTTTTCATTTTTCAGGGATATATTTGTAAACGACGCAAATTTAGGAAAAATTGTCCCGGGATTGGCTTTATGTTTATATATTGCTTCATTTGTTGATATGTTCCCCTGAAATATTTTTTACTTTTGGCCCATGATAATTTCGAGGGAAAATACCCCACGGTGGTTCATTTTTCTGATCGATCTCGCCATCGTGGCATCTTCGGTTGTACTTGCCTATCTGCTGAGGTTCAATTTTGACATCCCTCCATCCGAACTCGACCCTTTTCCGCTCATCCTTCTTTACATGGCCGTAGTCCGGTCGGCAAGTTTCCTGATAGCCCGCTCCTATGCCGGCATTATCCGTTATACCAGTACAGGGGATGCCTTGCGGGTTTTCGCCACCATTCTTGCCGGCAGCTTGCTCTTCTCCATCACCAACATCGTTACCTTTTTTGTCATTGGCCATTTTTTCTTTATCCCTTTTTCCATCATCGTTATCGAATTCCTGGCAACTTCATTCGGAATGATCTCGTTCCGTCTTTTGGTAAAACTGGCTTTTCTCGAATTTCAACGCCCGGAACGCGAAAAAGTCAATGTTGTGATCTATGGGGCAGGCGAAGCCGGAATTTCTGCAAAACGGACCCTCGACCGGGATGCCGGCACCAAATATACCATCCTTGCTTTTCTCGATGACAATCCGAACAAACAGGGAAAGAAACTGGAAGGCGTTGACATCCTGCCACCCGAAAAGCTGGACCATTTGCTTGAATTGAAAAGCATTGCACAGATCATCCTTGCCATCATGCATTTTGATCCGTTAAAAAAACAGGCGTTGGTGGCCAAATGCCTGGCCTATAACACGAAGGTTCTGACCGTCCCTCCCATGATCCGTTGGATCAATGGGGAGCTGAGTTTTAACCAAATCCACGATATTAAAATTGAAGAACTGCTGGAAAGGGAAGAGATCAGGCTCGACGAACAACGGATATCGGAGGAACTTACAAACAAGGTCATAATGATAACCGGAGCTTCCGGATCGATCGGCAGTGAAATTGTCAGACTTGTTTCACGATATTCGCCACAGAAACTGGTATTGGTCGATCAGGCCGAAACCCCCCTTCACCTCCTGTCGCTCGAAGCTGCCGGGTTTCAACAAAAACCGCCCACCGAATTTATCCTGGCCGACATTACCAACGAACAGGGGATGCGCCGGATTTTTGAAACCCATCCTCCCGATATCATTTACCATGCAGCGGCTTACAAACATGTTCCGATGATGGAACTAAACCCGGCCGAAGCCGTCCATACCAATATCAAAGGAACAACCGTTATTGCCGATCTCGCCCTTGCGTTTCATGTCGGGAAGTTTATCATGGTTTCCACCGACAAAGCAGTAAATCCTACCAATGTGATGGGGGCATCCAAACGCATTGCAGAAATTTACACCCAGGCCCTGAATTCGAAAAACCGCACCCGATACATTACCACCCGTTTTGGAAACGTACTGAATTCAAGCGGTTCCGTAATACCCCTTTTCCGGGGCCAGATTGAGAAGGGAGGACCGGTCACCATCACCCACCCGGAAGTTACCCGTTTTTTTATGACCATCCCGGAAGCCTGCCAGCTTGTGCTTGAAGCAGGGGCCATGGGCGAAGGCGGCGAAATATTTATTTTCGATATGGGAAAACCGGTCAAAATACGCGAACTGGCCTATAATATGATCCGGCTTTCGGGCTTAGTCCCCGAAAAAGACATTCCCATAAAATATATCGGGTTGCGCCCCGGGGAAAAACTCTATGAAGAACTGCTCAATATCGGGGAAGATACGCTCCCTACCCACCACCCCCTGATCATGATCGCCAAAGTCAGGGAATATCCGCTGGACGAAGTTACAAACAAAGTCCAACAACTGGTTCAGATGGCACACGAGAGACCGGATTTCGAACTTGTTAAGATGATGAAAGAAATCGTTCCCGAATATAAAAGTCAAAACTCTGTATTTCAACAACTTGATTGATTCAACATCGAAGGTTAAAGCCACGCTGATCGTTGTTCTCGGGCCGACTGCATCGGGTAAAACCGCGCTTGCCGTAAGAATTGCCCACGAAATGAACGGCGAAGTAATTTCGGCCGATTCACGACAGGTTTACAAAGGCATGGATATCGGCACGGGCAAAGATTACGCCGACTACCTGATGGAAGGGGAGCGAATTCCCTGTCATCTGATCGACATCGCAGAACCAGGAACCGAATACAATATCTTTCGGTATCAGCAGGACTTTTTACCGGTTTACCAAAGCATAACCGCACGGGGGAAGCTTCCCATCCTTTGCGGCGGTTCGGGCATGTACTTAGAAGCTGTAATCAAGGGCTACCAGTTAACTGAGGCCGGGGGCGATCCTGGTTTTTTAAAATCGTTGGAAGATAAAACGTTCGATGAATTGACCCGCATATTACAATCGTATAAAGCCCTGCACAACAAAACAGATATTGAGGACCGCCACCGGCTGATACGCGCCATTGAGATTGAACGGGAGGCCATCACAGAAAAAACCAAACCATCGTTTCCACGCATTCCCTCCCTGGTTTTTGGAATTTCTTTTCCCAGGGGACTGTTAAAGAAAAGAATTACCGAACGGCTGACAAGCAGGATTGAAAACGGTATGGTCCAGGAAATCGTCGGCCTCCTCAACCGGGGCATTGAACCGGAAAGGTTGATGCGTTATGGGCTTGAATACAAATTCGGCACCCAATATGTCACCGGGTCGATCCCTTACGATACTTTCTTCTACGCACTCAACCAAGCCATTCATCAGTTTTCAAAACGTCAGATGACCTGGTTCAGGCGGATGGAGAGACAGGGAATAAAAATAGTATGGATCGACGGAAGATGGACAATAGAACAAAAGATGGCATTCGTCAGGGAACATTTTTCGGCGGAGCATGCGGATAAATGAAGCCGGTAAAGCAATCAGGCCAATTTCAATGCCTGCCGGATGGTAGAAATCAATACCTCTTTTTCGAAAGGTTTCGAAATAAAATGGGTCAACCCATTCTTTAATATTTCCTCCTTTTCATGGTCCGTGGCGTACCCGGTAATGGCAATAATGGGGATATCCTTGTAATTGTCCATGATTTTTATGGCCCGGGTCACTTCAATTCCATTCATATCCGAACTCAGATTAATATCCATGAGAATGGCATCGTATTGCTGAACCAGTGCCAGGCTGAGGGCGGTAAATCCATCGTAGGCTTTTTCAACGGTACAAAAAGAATTGATAAAGAAATCGATCAGGTCTGAATTGGCCTTGTTGTCTTCAACAATCAGCACCTGTGGTTTTGAACCATTAAATTTTCCCACTGCCGGTCCGGGCAAGGTTTGATTGGGATCCGTGGCGGTTTCCCATATTTCCTGCTTTTTTTTATTCACGCGGGGGAACCTGACGATGAATACCGTCCCTGTTCCGGGGATGCTTTCCAGGTCGATTTCCCCGTTAAGAAGGTCAACGAATTTTTTGCACAGGGTCAGTCCCAGTCCCGTTCCTTCATAGGTGCGGGCCAATCCTTCGCTTCCCTGCCGGAATGCTTCAAAAATATATTTTTTCTGTTCTGGCAGGATTCCGATACCCGTGTCTTTGACCCGTATTGCAACCAACTCCGACTTTCCCCTCAGTTCGGCTTCGACCGAGATGGAAACATAACCAGTATTGGTAAATTTTATGGCATTATCGACCAGATGGTGGATGATGTTGCTGAACAATCCCCGGTCCACTTTCGCAAACAATTCAGGGACAGATTGGACCGACAATCCGATATTTTTCTTTATTGCCAGATCTTCATAGTTTTTTACAGCTTTGTTAACTTCTTCAGGAAGATTGACAATTTCCGGAAAAACACGGGTCTGGTCCGACTCAAGGTGGGCAAGGTCGAGGATGGAGTTAAGCGTTGCCATCAAACGTTTTCCGCTCGTAAGAATGGTGTCGGCCATTTCAATGTATTCGGTTTTTGTATGCGCCTCCTTTAAAATCCTTGCAAACCCCAGTATTCCATTCATGGGGGTTCGGAGTTCATGGTTGATGTTCAATAACAGCGAAGATTTTAGCCGGCTCGACTCTTCGGCTTTTTCCTTGGCACTGATCAACTCCGCTTTTACTTTCAACCTGTCGGTAATGTCCCTCAGGATACCGATGCCACACCATTTCCCTTTGATCCTGACAGATGAGAGGGAGAGTTCAATGGGAATTTGGACCCCATTTTTTGTGATGGCTTCTAATTCGAGTGTTTTATTGATGGCCGAACCCTGTCCGCTGGATTGAAAAGCTGGAAAAGCTTTCGAGAAACTTTCATGAAAACAAACCGGGCTGATGAGGTTATGAAGGTTTTTTCCAAGCGCTTCTTCCTTTTTATAGCCCAGGATATGGGTTGCAGCCTCATTCCAGAAAGAGATGTTCCCATCGTTATCGATCACGATAATGGCATCTTTGACCGAAGAAGTTATTGCCCGTAACACGCCTTCCTGGTCCCGGTATGCATCTTCGGCCTGCCGGTGTTTATGGCGTATGGATGCATCCCTGAGTTCCCGTTCAATGGCTGGTATAAGACGGTTGAGGTTCTCCTTTACAATATAATCGGTTGCCCCCATTTTCATTGCCTTCAGGGCATTTAATTCATCCTTAGTGTCAGATATCAGGATAAATGGGACATCGATCTTTTTTTCCAGCAGGATGGACAATACATCCACCCCCAAAAAACCGGGAATCTCACAATCAGCAAGGATCAAATCCCAGCGTTCGTTCGCGATTGCGGCAATCAGATCCTCTTTCCGGTCAACAGGGTGCAGGAAAAAATCAAGATGGCTTTTTTGTAATTCACTGGTTAAAGCCGTCGCATCGGCACCAGGTTTTTTGATAATTAAAACGCGAATGTGTTTGGTCATATCCTGCTTTTCAGAGCCATCAGCTTTTCTGTAACAAATATATATAACATTTTTCAATTTCACACATCCGCACCATCATACAGGCCAATTTAAAAAAACATCCTAAAATTAAGGTAATAAATTGGCCCCGGGCAAAGGTTTCAACTTTTAATCCTTAAATTTGACCAATGCCTATTGTATAAACAATACATCATTTCCCATGAAACAGTTGATCCTACTTTTCTTATTGATGGCATTCGCCTGCCAAACCACTGCCCAGTGGGCACAGGTGAACGGGCCCAAAGACCCCTTTTCGGTAGTTGACATGGTGAAAGCAGATTCGATGCTGCTCATCGCCACCGCCCATGGGTCTTTTTTTTCATGCAACGAGGGCGGGAACTGGCAGCCACTGATACCGGAGGTTTTTTATTATTCGGTGGTTTTCCACGATACGGTTTACACGGCAGGCGAGCGGTACCCGGGTTACGGGCAGGCGATGGTGCGCAGGATGATCTTTGAAAATGGTGCCTGGACGGGCCTTGGCCTGTACGAAAACTCCGGCCCTGTCCATGGGATGTTTGCCGATGAATCCAATATTTTCGCCGCATTCCAGAACGATGGCTTCAATCCTTCGGTAGCGGGCTTTGTTTGGTCAGACAACGGGTATCAATGGCAGAGTTACAATACCGGTTTGCCCAAAGATTCGATCAACCTGTTTGGTCACATTTTTTACGTCTATAACCTGTTTGCATTGGATGCCGGACAAACCTTTATCTACGTTGGGACCCGCAAAGGCGTTTACCGTTCGCCGCGATCCCCGTTTCAATGGAGCCCTGCCAATTCCGGATTACCCGAAAATTCGCAGGTTGACGCGATTGTTTGCCGCGACAATATAGTATTTGCCGCCATCGGGAACGTGCTTTACCGGTCCCTGGATGATGGCGATACCTGGATGGCCAACCACACTTTTTCTGAAGGAAATACCATTAACCGGTTACAAAAGCACGGCAACGACTTTTATGCCATGACACAAACGGAGGGGCTACAGGCCACTTCGGACGATGGTTTGACATGGATGCCCGTCAACACGGGTTTAGATAACCTAAAAACCTATTGCCTTGCCGAAATGGAGGATGTTTTTTATCTCGGGCACGGATCGGGGATATCGAAAGGGATGGACAACTGGCAAAGGTGCGACACCGGTATTGTATGTTCGAACGTCAGGGACATGGCCCAGACAGGACTGGCGATGGCCGCAGTAGAATTCAACCGGGTGTTTATTTCGCCCGATGAAGGGCACTCCTGGGAGAACCGTTCCCCTTTTGAAGAAGAGCCGGATTACTATATCTGGTCGATTGTCGGAGCCGACAATTGCCTTCTGTTCTCCTTGAGAAAGGAATTCCACTCCGAGTGCATCACCTATCGCTCGTGCGACAACGGCGACTCCTGGTTTCCGGTGGCACCGCTCTTCAGCGATGACGACGTATTTACTCTGAGAAGCAACGGGAGTATGGTGGCCGCTTATGCCAATTCCGACCTGTTTATCACGACAAATCTGGCGCAAACCTGGGTTGAGCAGAGCCCCGGCGGTTCGATAGCAGATGTATTGTTTGAAGGAAACCATCTTTACACAACCACCGACTATACCGACCGGGTGCTCCACAGTGCCGATACAGGGCGTACCTGGAACCTGTGCAACCAGGGTTTGGGAGGTGCGCACATATATAAGCTGGGGGCCGGGCCCGATGCAGTTTATGCACTAAGCAACACAGCGATGTTCAGGACACAGGACCAGGGGCAAACATGGCAGGAATGCGCTCCCCTGGGAGAGGATATCCGGGATTTTGCCTGCTTTGCCGATTTAATTTTTACATGCAACAACAACGAGGTCTTTGGTTCCCGCGACCATGGCGCAAGCTGGACCAACATAAGCCAGGGGCTTCCTCCCTTGCCCGATCTCTGGGGAGGTTCCCTGATGGTGCGGGACGGTTATCTTTATTTCGGCACCTATATGTTTGGCATCTGGAGAATCTATATTCCCGATATCCCGGTCTATGCAACACAAACTACATTCGATCCGGTTTCCGGTATCTTTCAAAATCCCGTTAACGATAAAATAACGTTCCTGCCCGAAGTAGCCGGGTCCATTGAACATGTTGCTATCTTCGACCTGTCGGGCCGTATAGTATTAGGCCGAAAAAAACCGGGCAACCCGCTGGATGTAACATTTCTGTCTGAGGGTGCCTATTTCATTGCCGTAACAACCACCAAACGTGGAATTATCTGTTACAAAATGATAAAGCAATAATCCAATCTTCCTGAAGCCCAGGGTTAAGGGCAAAAAAAAAGACTGCCTTTCAGCAGCCTTTTTTCATTTAATAAAATCGATTAATATTTCATGAATTTCTGGGTAAGCTGTCCTCCGGATTTACCATAGAAGGTAATGAAATACATACCATTGGAAAGGTCAGAAACCGAAATGGTTTTCTTTCCGGTACCAAGGTTGTCCATCCGTACCACTTCCTGTCCGACCATATTGGTAATAACTACCTGGCCAAGATCGGTTGAAGTAACTACGTTCAGTTTATCCATAACCGGGTTTGGATAGGTTTGGATTTTGCCGATCAATGGATTTTCGTTCAAACCTTCGGGGTATTTAAATCCCCATTTAAGGGCGAAGGTAGTATCCTGACGGATGGTGTAGATCCTATTGGGATCGCCGGTCCATTCGCCACCAGCCCAGCCTGCTCCTTTGAAGAATTTCAGTTGATAAACACCAATGGAATCAAGGGTCATGACGATGGTGTAAATGGAGTCGGTAAGGGGTTCAACCGGGGCAAGCATGTTGTTCATGTTGGAACCGGGTTCATTCCAGGTACCATAGATACCACCAAAATTACCGGCAACATATACATCTTCGCCTGCAAGCCCTGAACCATGCATATCAACATTAAAGGTAACATTGGCCGGTTTTACGCCCCACATGAAGAGGAATTCGCCATCGCCATCAATGGTGATCTTACGGTTCGGATCGCCGGTCCATTCGCCGCCGCCCCAGCCTGCGCCTTTGAAGAATTTATATTGATAATTTCCTTCCGGAAGGTTTAATACAACGGTATAAACAGAATCGCCATCCAGGTCAAAAAGCTGGTTTTCGGGATTGGTGCCCGGTTCGTTCCAGGTGCCATAAATGCCGCCAAAATCACCGGCAAAATAAACGGGTTCATCCAGAATGAGCCCTGAACCGTGCATATCAACACTCAGACTAACCTCCACACCGGGTGCAGGAGGGGCAACGTTATCCAAGACAATATTATCAAAATAGATAACGATATCTTCTGTCAGGCCAACGGGTTCAATTTTGTCGGGCATGAAAGCAATAACCTGATAATCGTTCCCGGTTTTTTCCGAAAAATCAAATGTATAGTTTTCCCAGGCGTTTACCACTGTTTGCTCATAAACTGAAGGAATTTCAAGGTTACCGGCAGCTCCCCCTTCAATTTTGAAATATACGGGGCTGATACGCGGTTTCCATACGTCAACGTGGATATATTTGTTGGTGGTTACATCGTAGGGTTCGGGCAAACGTGACCAGAAACCTCCCCAGGGCACACCATCCATGTCGCGGATGAATTTAACGACCCAGTTGCTTTCGTTTCCAACAAGGTCGGGATTGGGAACAACGCACATGGAGCTCATGTCGACAACAGGATCGCCAAGCATAACGTTTAAGTCAATAAGCTCTTCAAAATCCTCGATGATGATAACCGGGGCAGAGAAGGGGGTAGGATCGTTGTTTACATACATATCATCAAAATAAATGATGATGTTTTCCGTAAGGGTGAGCGGGTCCTCAAAATCGGGCATGAAGGCAATAATGGGATAAGCGCCGGTAAAAGCACTGACGTCGAACACCATGTCTTCCCACTCATTAATTAAAGTCTGGGCGTTCATGGGGTTAAACTCCTGGGTCCCTGAAGGACCGCCTTCCAATTTGAACTTAATCGGGCTGATCCGGGGTTTCCAGACTTTTACGTGTACGTAATGGTTGTCGGTTACATCAAGGGGAACTGGTAATGGACACCAAAAACCGCCCCAGGGAACTCCATTGTAAGCGCGGTCCATTTTTCCAACCCAACGGCTTGGGTTTGTTACCGGGTCAATATCCGGATTGGGAATGGCGCTAAAGGTGCTTGCATCCATCCCATTCATTTTAATGAGCTCGAAATCAGCAAGGACCTGGGCCCTGGATAATCCGGCCATGGACAGTAACATAATAAAAATGAGTAAGTTTCTTTTCATAATTTTTCGTTTTTTAGTTAATAATACCGTTTTTTGATTTCCAAAGATAATACAAATACTTTTATTCTGCTGATTTTTTTCTCAAAAAATGCTTTTTTCACATTTTTTTAACAAAAAAAAAGAGGGGATCACCCCCTCTTTTTTTTATTTTGTTTTGTCGGGAAAAGGGGGCATTGCAGGCAGGGTTTCCGGCCAGTTTTTCAATTCCTCTTTCATCAGTTCAATGGCCGTGTTGAGTTGTTGGTCTTCCCCGGCATATTCCTTGGCAGGATCGTTGTCCACCACGATGTCGGGATCCACGCCATAACCTTCTATGATCCAGTTTTTCCCTTCGGTATCGTAAGGGGCAAATTCCGGGCGCATCAACGATCCCCCGTCAATAAAGGGCAAAGAACCGCGGATGCCCACAACGCCGCCCCAGGTCCGGAGTCCAATGGCTTTACCGAGTTTCATTTTCTTAAACTGATATGGGAAGAGGTCGCCATCGGAAGCCGAGTAATTATCGATCAGGATGCATTTTGGGCCCCATTGCATTTCTAAACGGCCAGGGGCGCCTTCGGTATTGCGGGCCATATTGATCATGGTCATTTCACGTGCCAGCCGTTCTATGATCATGGGCGAAACATTGCCGCCCCCGTTTCCGCGGTCGTCGATAATCAAGGCCCGTTTTGTCAATTGCGGATAAAAATGTTTAACAAATTCATTAAGCCCTTCTGGGCTCATATCGGGAATATGGATATAACCCACCGTCCCCTGGGTGGCATCGTCCACTTTTTTAATATTATCCTGAACCCAATTGTAGTAATAGAGATCGGCTTCGCTGTCGGTCGGTACCACAATGGTTTTTCTAGCACCGGTTTCTGATGGGCTCCCGTTCACTGTCAATTCAACCTGTACCCCCGCTTTGTTGATGAGTAAAGCGGCAATATCGCCAACATTCTTTGTTGATTTCCCGTCAATGGCGATGATAAAATCCCCGGTTTTTACATCCACCCCAAGCTCGGTTAACGGGGAGCGGGTTTTCCGTACCCAGTTTTCACCTTTTAATATCTTGTCAATGCGAAAATAACCGCTGCCATCGCGACTGATTGTGGCGCCCAGCAACCCCATTTTAATTCTTTCCGGATCAGGTTTATCGCCCCCGCTGACATAGGAATGGCCGATACTGATTTCACCGATCATTTCCCCAATAATATAATTCAGGTCATTGCGGTTGTTAACATAAGGCAACAGTACTTCATATTTTTTCTGTATGGCCGGCCAATCGGCGCCCTGCATATTGGGAGCATAAAGGAAATATTTCATCTGGCGCCACGATTCATTATAAATCTGTGCCCATTCGGCTTTAAGGTTAACCATTATTTTCATGTTCGAAAGATCTGCCCAGTCTTTTACCTCAATCTTCCCTCCTTTGGGCAGGTCGATAACGCCATATTTCCCCCGCTCAGATATCACCATTTTCTTTTTATCGGCTGCAATTTCATAATTTCCGAAATCGCCCAGGTTGGTCTCTTTTTCATCCTTCAGGTTATAAACCATCAACCCTCCTTTGCCACGGCCTGCTTTTAAATAATATACACAATCGTCCACCCCGTTCAGGTTGAAATAAGTCCCGGCATCGATGGGAAGGGCCACAATCCGGTCCATAATCCCATCTAAGTCAACCGTGACGGTAACTTCCTTTTTTGCATCTCCCTCTTTCTTTGTTTCACCCTCTTTTTTCCCGTCGGTTTTTCCAGCTTTCCCGGAGAGATCCTTTTCTGCAACAGCCGGTTTGTCGCCGTCCTTTACAGCAACCACATCGTTTTCAGGGGCAAACGGGTTGGACGTACTTTTTGCCAGGGTCAGAAAATAAACCTTCATCATATCATTGTAGGCATGGTTCCACTCGGTCCAGCTATAAACCGGGTTGAAATCGCGGTTGGATGTAAAAAAGAGAAACCGGCCGTCATTACTAAAAGCGGGACTGTTACAGTCGTACCATTTGCTGGTAACCGGCGTTTTTGTTTTCGACGCTATTTCGTATAAAAAAATCCGGGAGGTGGACCTGCGATCAGGAAAAACATAGGCTATCCACTTGCTGTCGGGCGAAAAAGTGAATTCATTGAACTCCCAGCTTTTTGATTGGTCCACGAAGGTAATTTCTTTTGAAACAATATCGATGAATTGCAGCCTCAACATTTTATCGGACCAAAGCAACTTTTTACTATCGGGCGACCAGACCATACCATATTTATAGGTGTCGGCCCCTGTTGTCAGTTGAACAGGTTCAGCGCTGCCATCCTGTTTTTCGATATAGATTTCATCTTCGCCGGTTTTATCCGATATATAGGCAATGTATTGTCCATCGGGCGACCAGGCGACATCGCGATCGTGTACGCCGGGGGTTTCTGTCAGGTTCAGGGTAATACCGGTTTTGGCCGGAACAGTCCAGATATCGCCGCGGGCGCCAAAGGCGATCCGTTTTCCATCGGGGGAAACCGAAAAGGTGTTAATGAACTTGCTTGCATCTTTCAATTGGTCCCTTCCGGTAATCAGGTCGTTGACAATGCGGATGGAAACTTTCCGGGTTTGTTTGGTGGCAAGGTCATAGGTATAAATATACCCGCCATTTTCAAAAACAATGGCTTTGTCGCCAAGGGAAGGAAATTTAATATCGAATTCCTTAAAATCGGTTTCTTTGGTTGTTTCTTTGGTTTTTAAGTCATAGGCATAGAGGTTGACAGGCCGCTCCCTTTCGGATACAAAATAGATTTTATCGCCGGCCCACATGGGAAACATGTCCTGAACGACATTCGAGGTTATTTTCTGGGTTTCCTTAGTGGCAAAATCATAAATTGAAATGTCGTCGGCCATCCCTCCCTTGTAATATTTCCAGGTCCGGAACTCGCGGAAAACGCGGTTATACGCCAATTTCGACAAATCGGGCGAATAGGAACAAAACCCGCCACAGGGAAGAGGGAGTTCAACCGGAATACCGCCGTTGATGTTTGCCAAGAAAAGTTGTCCTTTAAAATCGTTGAAACTTTGTTTGCGCGACCGGAAAACAACGGTTTCATTATCGCGCCAGGCCATAACAATGTTGTTGGGCCCCATCCGGTCCGAAATATCGTCGCGGCCCAGGGTGGCGGTATAGGTCAATCTTTGGGGAACCCCGCCTTCGGCCGGGATCAGATAAACCTCCGTATTGCCGTCGTATTGCCCGGTAAAGGCGATGTGTTTTCCATCAGGGGAAAAACGGGCAAACATTTCATATCCCGCTTCATCATTGGTCATTTTCTGGGCGGACCCCCCATCCTTGCTTACGGAATAGAGATCGCCTGCATAGGTGAATACAATCTGGCTGCCGTGAATTGCCGGAAAGCGCATCAAACGGGCCTCGTCCTGCGCGATTAAGGCGACTGGCAACAGAATGGCACAGAGGAGAAAGATAAGTTTTTTCATAGGGAGTAACAATTGGTTTTTTGTTGTTAAAATGAAAAAAAGGTTTGAGCAAAAGTATTCAATAATTATCGAACCTGAATTTCTTTTCGGCCTGGAAGGCAAATTACTCGATAAACTTACAGAATCGGGGGAAATATCGCAACCTTTCGGATTTAATGAAAAAATAGGCCACCAATTAAGAAATCCGGTGTAATTTTGAATGATCATTAGCCCATGGAATGGAAACTACAAAAAAGTTGTCGTTTTTTCTGCTGGTTTTTCTGTTTTCCGGATTCTGTATCAACACAGTCAAAGCCCAACGGGTTGCCCTGGTGCTGAGTGGCGGGGGAGCCAAAGGGGGCGCCCACATCGGGGTAATCCGTGCGCTGGAGGAGAAACAGGTCCCCATTGCCTATATCGCCGGCACTTCCATCGGGGCAGTGATCGGCGCCCTCTATGCAGGCGGCTATTCGCCCGATGAGATTGAAAATTTGATGAATTCCGAAGATTTTCAGCGGTGGGCCTCCGGAATAACCGACGAACAATACATCTATTATTATAGAAAAGAAGACCCTAACGCTTCCTGGATCACGACCAATTTTGATTTTAAAAAAAAATTCTCTTCCATTCTTCCTACCCAGTTGATTAAAACCCATGAGATCGATTTCCGCCTGATGGAATTACTGGCACCGGCAGGCGCTCTGTGCAACAACAATTTCGATAGCTTGATGGTGCCTTTCCGCTGTGTGGTATCGGATATTGATTCAACCCAAACCCAGGTACTGGAAAAAGGCGACCTCAGTGCCGCTGTGCGCGGTTCGATGAGCCTTCCGCTGATTTATAATCCGATTGTCATCGACAAAAAATTGGTCTTCGACGGAGGAATGTACAACAATTTTCCGGTCGATGCCGTAATCCATGATTTCAAGCCCGATGTTATTATTGGCAGCCGGGTTGCCCAGAGATACAACAAACCGGACCGCGACGATATCGTTTCGCAGATACTCTCCATGCTGATGGAAAACCAAAACGATACGATCCTCTATCCAAATTCAGTTATGATCGTTCCCAAAATCCCCGACATAAACCTCCTGGATTTTTCGAAAACAGCCATATTGGCCGATAGCGGCTATCGGGCCGCCTTGCGGAAAATGAGCAAGATCAGGGAACTGGTTCACGACAGCATCGACCCCGGAATGATGGCCCGGCGCCGTCAGGTCATGGACCAGGAAAAACCCCCTCTGATTTTTGACTCCATTCACATTACCGGATTAAATAAAGCCCAGGCGGGGTATGTCCGCCACATGCTCAAACATGGTAAAAAAACAGTGGGGATCGAAGAACTGAGGCACGAATATTTCAGGTTTATCGATGAAGGCCATATTAAAAGTATTTTTCCGGTAGCAAGGTTTAACCACAAAACCGGATATTATGACCTTTACCTCGATATCCTGAAAACCAACAGTTTCGGGGCGCAGTTCGGAGGAAACTTCTCGCTGGGAACGGTTAACGAAGCATTTCTCCAATTGCAATACCAGGTTCTGTGGACCAATGCCTTTCAGTTTACCATCAACGGATACTTTGGGAAAATATACAGTTCGGCAAAGGCAGGGGCCCGTATCGACTTTAATTCCTATAAACCCTGGTTTGCAGAGGTCAACTATACCTACAACCATTTCAATTATTTTCAAAGCGCCACTTTTTTCTTCGACGATAAAATTCCCAGCTATATCATAGAAAGGGAATATTATGGGAACCTCAGGCTCGGGATGCCCGTTTCCAACAGCGGGAAGCTTTCTGCCAACATTGCCTATGCCCTGACCACTTCCAAATATTATCAGTCGAACCTCTTTTCAAGAAACGACACCACCGATCAAACCCATTTCAATTTTTTCGCCCCCTCCCTCTGTTTCGAAGTGAACAGCCTGAACCGGAAACAATTCTCCAATGCCGGTGTGCGCCTTCTGCTGTCCCTTTCCTATATCAACGGTATGGAGGAATGGGTCCCGGGCTCAACGGCAATCTCAAAAATCCCGGTCACCCAACACCACGACTGGTTCAGGTTCCGGTTGGTTTATGACAATTATTTCAGTTCGTGGGGCCCCCTGAAATTTGGTTTTTATGGTGAAGGCGTTATTTCAAACGAACCCCTTTTTTCCAATTATACCTCAAGCCTGCTCTATGCACCGGCATTTCAACCCGTACCCGAAAGCCAAACCTGCTTTCTGCCCGCTTTCCGGGCAACCAACTATGCAGCCGCCGGACTGAAAATCGTACTCCGGGTGTATAAAAAAATAGAATATCGTTTGGAGGGATATCTCTTTCAGCCCTACCAACAGATCAACGAACAGGACGGGACCAATCAGCCCTGTTTCGGAGAACCACTTGCCACCCGCGCATGGATGGGTTCAACCATGCTGGTTTACAACAGTCCACTGGGACCGCTAAGCATCGGTGTAAATTATTATGGCCAGCAACCCGACCCATTTTCCCTGAATTTTAATTTTGGCTATATCATCTTTAACCACAGGGCCATGCCTTAAACAGAAAAACCGGAATTGCCGGCCTTCCACTCTTACCGGCCAAAAACATCCCCGCTGAAAATTCATCCCGACATTCGAAAATATTTGTATTTTCGCATTTTGTTTGATCCATCACAACCGGCATTGGTCGGATACCTATTGTTTTATTATTTAACGGACGATTTAAAACGAATGAAAAACCTGAAACAAACACCCCTGAATCCTGAAACGGAAAATGACCCCGTTCGGGAGGAGCAACCTGTTCCCGTTACCATGGACACAGAAACAACTTCCAATGAACAAATATCTGAATTACCTCCCGTGGAGGAACCTGTGCCTGCCGGGAATGTAACTGCCGCCCCGGACCTCCTGCCCGATGCCGGTCCATCGGGAAACCTGTCAGAAAATCAATCCGAACCGGCCTTAGAACCAACCCCGACGGCTCAACCCGTTATGGAACAGGCCGACCTTATCGCGGAACTCCCGGAGGAAACTAAGGAAGAACTCCCGGTGGAACCCAAGGATGAACTCCCGGAGGAAACTAAGGAAGAACTCCCGGTGGAACCCAAGGAAGAACTCCCGGTGGAACCCAAGGAAGAACTCCCGGTGGAAACTAAGGATGAACTCCCGGTAGAACCCAAGAAAGAACTCCCGGTGGAACCCAAGGAAGAACTCCCGGAGGAACCCAAGGATGAACTTCCAGAGGAGCCCAGGGATGAACTCCCGGTGGAACCCAAGGAAGAACATTCGGAAGATCCCTTTGGGGAACATCCGGAAGATTCCTTAGAAGAAGAGCTGGCAGAGCACTCCGACGAGCATCTTGCCGCTTTAAGCGAAGCAGTTACCGAACAATCCGGAACCGCTCCGGCCGATAATTACGAATCGTGCACACGCGAAGAACTGATCGGCATTCTTGAATCCACGGTCACGGAAAACGATATCAATGCAATTAAAGCGAAGGTTGCCCTGATCAAAGTGGCTTTTCTGAAAAAGAAAAAAGAAGAAAACCTCCTGAAATACGAAAATGCCATGGAGGAAGGCAGTCCCCTTGAAGAACTTGCCACCGAACAGGACGAACTGGACATTCGGTTCAACCATTTTTTCAACATATACAAGGCCAACAAAGCCCGTCACTTAGAAGAACAGGAAAAGATAAAGATAGGGAACCTGAAACAAAAAAACCTCATTCTTGACGAACTGAAAAGCCTCATCAATAGTGAAGAAACCCTTAAGAAAACCTACGATGAATTCAAAACCTTACAGGAACGCTGGAAAGAGGTCGGAATGGTGCCCCGTACCGAAGTCAACAACCTCTGGCAAAACTATCATTTCCTGGTAGAGAAATTCTTCGAAAAAGTAAAACTCAACAAAGAACTCAAAGACCTTGATCTCCGGAAAAACTTAGAAGCCAAAATGGCTTTGTGCGAAAAAACCGAAGAGCTCTTATTGGAAACCTCCATCCTGAAATCGTTTAAGAAACTACAGAAATACCACGAAGAGTGGAAAGAGATCGGCCCGGTGCCCACCGATAAAAAAGATGAAATTTGGGAACGTTTTAAAACCGCAACCGATAAAATCAACGAACGCCGGCGCGAACATTATGCGATTATTGAGAATGACCAGTTGAAAAACCAGGAGACCAAAACCGCCTTATGCGAACAGGCAGAGTTGGTCGTTGGATTGCCCAATGAATCGATCAAAGACTGGCAGGAGAATACCAACAAAGTCAATGACCTCTTGAAAATATGGAAAAATATCGGCCCGGTCCCTCAAAAATACAATGTGGAAATATGGAACCGTTTCAAGGCCAGCCTTGATCAATTCTTCTCCAATAAAAAAGAGTATTTCGACAAACTGAAAGAACAGCAACTGCACAACTACAACCTGAAAGTTGAATTGTGCATGCAGGCCGAAGCTTTGAAAACAAGCGCCGATTGGAAAAAAACGTCCAACGAATTGATCCGGTTACAGGGGGAATGGAAAAAAATCGGACCGGTCCCCCGGAAACACAGCGATAAAATATGGAAACGCTTCCGCTCCGCCTGTGATGATTTTTTCAATGCCCGTCAGGCATTTTTTTCCAATATCCAGGCCAGCGAAAGCGAAAACCTCAGCAAAAAGCTGGATGTCATGAAGCGGATCAGGGAGTATGTTTTTACCGATGACAAGCCGGCCAACCTTGAAGCATTAAAGAATTTCCAACGGGAATGGACAGAAATCGGGCACATTCCCATCAAAGAAAAAGACAAGATTCAAAATGAATTTCGCACTTTGATCAACGAGCATCTCGATAAACTGAAAATCAGTGAAGTGGAGATGAGCGCCATGAACTTCCAGGCAAGGGTGGACCATTTAAAAAATGACCCGAACGCCCGGCGCGTTATCAGCAAAGAGCGGGAATTTCTTTCATCAAAGATCACCAAAATGAAAGAAGAGATCACCCTGTGGGAAAACAACATCGGCTTTTTTGCCAAATCAAAAAGCGCTGCTATTGTTAAAGAAGAATTCGAGAACAAAATTAACAGAGCCAAAAGCGAACTGAAAGTCCTCGAGGCAAAAATGAAAATTCTCAGGCAACAAGGTTAGGGGGCCTACAGGGCAGGCTTTTGGGCATCATTTATATTTTAGAAATTCTTCCAATGTCGGGCAATTCGTTCGGGAAGGCACTGGTACTTACTACTTTCGGTGAATCACACGGGGTGGCCACCGGGGGGGTTCTCGATGGGTTTCCTTCAAATATTGACATTGACCCTGCTTTTCTCCAGGCTGAGGTAAACCGGCGCAAACCGGGTTCCGGTCCTTTCTCCTCGTCGCGGGAGGAAACCGATTCTATAGAAATCCTCTCGGGCATCTTTGAAGGAAAATCCACTGGGGCGCCCATCGCTTTTCTGGTCCGCAATACAGGTCACCGGCCTGAAGATTATGACCACCTGAAAAATGTTTACCGTCCGTCGCATGCCGATTATACCTATCAGCAAAAGTATGGTATCCGTGACCACCGCGGCGGTGGCCGAGCTTCTGCCCGTGAAACCCTGGCGCGGGTCGTTGGCGGTGCCTTTGCCAAAATCCTTCTGGACCGCCAAAATATCGCAATCCATTCCCGGATCGCTCAAATCGGGCCTTTTGAAATACCATCCCCATTCGCCCATACTTCGGATATGGGGCCCGAAAGCCAGGCAACGAAAACCGGTAGCCCAATCCGGGACAGGGTTGACCCATACCTGAAAACCGGATATTTACCGGCACCGGTGTTGGAATTTTTAGAGCAACTTAAAAAGGAAGGCGATTCCACCGGGGGCGTAATCTCGTGCAACATCTCCGGGGCTCCGGTCGGACTGGGAGAGCCGGTCTTTGATAAACTCCAGGCCGACCTGGCAAAAGCCATGCTCAGCATTGGCGCGGCCAAAGGATTTGAATACGGTTCAGGCTTCCAGGCAGCCACGATGAAAGGCTCGGAACACAACGACCCCATCCTGACCCGGGATGGGAAAGCCCAGACTCTGACCAATCATTCCGGCGGTATCCAGGGAGGCATATCCAATGGGGAGGAAATCTATTTCAGGGTTGCATTTAAACCGGTTCCAACCTTGTTTCAACAACAGAACACCATTGCTTCCGATGGATCCCCGGTATCCCTTCAGGGAAAAGGACGGCACGACGTATGCCTTGTTTTCCGGGCACTTCCCATTGTCGAAGCCATGGCGGCATTGGTACTGGCCGACCACCTGATCAGGAAATCTTTGGCCGAGTCCACCCCTTTATAAAAGAGCCCATATATCCTGGGTCGCAAGAAAAAAAGCACTTTTGGGCAAGCCGGAACGTTGAAGCGTTTCTTCCCATTGGTTCCTCCCGAATTTTTCGATGACCATGCTGGCCATGCACATGGCAATTACACCTTTCATTGTATCCGATTATAAAATTGCAAATTTATAATTTCTTCTTATCAAACAACAGGATGTTCTATTCAGGCAGGCTAAAAATAAACCGGGCGCCAACCCCTTTTTCGCCCGTTGCCCAGATCCTTCCGCCATGCCTTTCGATGATCCGCTTTACAGTGGCAAGGCCAACGCCTACACCTGGAAATTCCATATTGGTATGGAGCCGCTGAAAAGGATAGAATAGCTTTTTTGCATCGTGTTGGTGAAAACCGTCGCCATTGTCCATAACAAAAATCAACGTTTCGCCGGGCAATGTTTCTTTTCCTATCTGAATTACCGGGTTTGCAGTTTTTGAAGTATATTTCCAGGCATTGTTGAGGAGGTTTTCCATGACGATCCGCATCAACTGGGGGTCGGCATTTACTGTCAGGGAGTCGGCAATATCAACATCAACCTGGCGCGGTGGAGTTTTCATTTTCAATTCCTGAATGATCTTTCCGGCTATTTCCCCGATATCAACAACCGATTTGTTTACTTCCGTCCTGGCAGACCGCGCAAAATTCAGCAGGTCTTCGATCAGGGCAGCCATCGTTGTTGCAGATTGGCGAACAATCCCCAAAAACTTCAGGGTTTCGGCATCGAGCATTTCTGTTTTGTCTTCCATAATGACCTGAAGGTACCCAAGGATGAGGTTGAGCGGGGACCTAAGGTCGTGCGACACCGTATGCGCAAATGAATCAAGCTCCTGGTTGGCTGCCACCAGGTCTTCATTGAGTTTTTGAAGTTCGGCCTGAGTCCTCATCAATTCATCGTTTCGTTGCACCGCAGCTTCATAAACCGACAGAAGCAGATCAAGGATCTGTTTTTTGCCTGAATTGATGAGATATTTTTCCCCCCTGAAGCTGATCTCGATGGCGATGTCGGAAGTCCCGGTCCTCTGTAGCTCCCGGTTCAACAAAAGATACTCTATCCTTGCAAGCAGATAGTTGTCATCAAAGGGTTTTGTAATAAAGTTATCGGCTCCTGACTGTAGGCCTTTGATAATGTCGAGGGGGTCCCTGAGCGAAGTCAACAGGATCACCGGGATGTCTTTCAGCGCGGAGTTGCCTTTGAGATGCTTGCACAACGTGTAACCATCCATACCAGGCATCATAATATCGCTGATTATCAGAATGGTTTTTTTTTCGTCGATCAACTGCAGTGCCCCTTCGCCATCGACGGCCCATTTGACGATGAAACCATTTTCTTCGAGAAGGAATTTTAGTTTTTTTGCCTGTACCGGTGAATCTTCTGCTATTAAGATTTCGGACCCTGGTTTTTTTGTACTGAGAAAATTCATAGTTGCCTATTGTTTAATCCGTTAAGAAAACTACTGATTTCAGCCGGTGCCATTATCAACCGGGCCGCATTTATTTTTACAGCTTCCCCGGGCATGCCATTGATCAGGGCAGAATCGGGGTCCTGGGCAATGGTACAGGCACCAGAACCCCGCAGATATTTCAGCGCTTCGGCTCCGTCGGCCCCCATGCCACTGAGCAGGATTCCTAACGAACGTTTGCCGAAAACAATGGCCATGGAACGGAACAAGGCATCGACCGAAGGCCGGAAGCTTCTGAAAGCCGGCGATTTTTCGATCCTAAAATTTCCTGGTTCATAGAAACCGATATTGTGGTCAGGGGGTGACAAATATACCTTTCCTGGGGAAACAGGTTTCCCATTTTCAGCGATCACAACCTCTCTGCCCGTAGTTGAAGCAAGCCAATCGGCGAAACCGTTAAGGAAAGCAGGATCGATATGCTGAACGATGACAATGGGGATAAAAAAACGGGGATTCAGATTTTGTAAAATCTCGGCGATGGCCACGGGGCCGCCAGCCGAAGCCCCGATACCAATTACAGAAAGGGTATTTCCCCAATCGGCGGCTTCATGGTCTTGCGGAAGTGGTTTACTTTCGGGGATTGGTTCCCTTTTTGTCTTTAATAACGATATTTTGCGCACGACCTTAACCTCCGACATCAACCGGACCTGGGTGACCAGTTCGGCGATTTTTTGTTCATTTTCGCTGGCGCCGACGCCCGGCGGTTTCGGTAAAATTGTGACAGCGCCCGCTTCTATTGCCCGAAAGGTTTTCGCTTGCTCGGAAACTTTATAGTCGCTGCTGATGATGATCACCGGAACGGGGAAAGCGTTCATGATCCGCGAGGTGGTTTCAAAACCGTCCATTCCGGGCATGTGGATGTCCATAATGACAACCCGTGGTTTGCATTCCTTCAACAACTGTATGGCATCTTCTCCCGAGGAGGCCAACCCGATAACCCGGATTTTTCCGCTCATCTCCAAGGAATGCGCGAGAAATTTCCGGTAAACCGCCGAATCATCGACTATTACGACTTCTATCAATGCTTTTGCCTCCTATATTAATCTTTCGATAGCGCTGATAAGGTCGGCGCCCTGAAAACTGTTTTTTACAATTAACGCATTTGCCCCGGCTTCAAGCCCTTTTTGCCTTTCTTCCGCCGATTCCAGCCCAGTCACAAGAATGAGCGGAAGCGATCGCAGGAGCGGTTCTCCCCGGATCCTGGAGGTCAGTTCAAAACCGTTCATCCGTGGCATCTCGATGTCGGAAACCACAAGATCGGGCGTTTCCTGTTGCAGTTTGTCGAAGGCATCAAGCCCATCAACGGCAGTGGTTACCTTATAACCGGCCGATTCTAAGATATTTCTTAAAAGCGACCTTGAGGTAATGGAATCCTCAACAATCAGGATACGGCCTTTGGGCCCGCCGCTTCCGGCAACAGGCGATACAACCACATTCTTCATACCGGTATCGGACAATATCGAATTCAGGATTTCGGGCACATTGATCACCGGTACTACCTTGCCGTCGCCCAACAGGCTGGCCCCACTAATATGCCTGACATGCAACAACTGACTCCCCATCGGTTTAATGATCCCTTCAACATCCCCTTTCACATCATCGATAAAAAATGCGGCATTTTTTTCACCCTGTTCAATAACGAGGATATAATCTGGCTTCCTGAACGTTTGGCCAAAACTGATCGAATATCCTAAGTATTCGCCCAGGTCGCGAAGAAAAAGAACCGATGGGCCATGTTTCATCGCCAGGCGGTTGTCGACAGTTATCAGGTTCGCCGGGTCATACCTGAACACACGCTGCACATGGTTGATCGGGACCAACAGGGGATGTTCCCCGGTTTTTATCAGTAACCCTTTGAAAGTCCGGATGGTAAGAGGAATTCTCATAAAAAACGATGAACCCTTTCCTTTTTCTGATTCCAGATGAATTTTACCGCCGATTTCCCTGACTTTTTCGGAAACAATGGCCAGGCCCAGTCCGCGACCGGATATTTCGGTCACTTTTGGACTGGTCGATAAACCGCTACGAAACACCAGATTGACGATCTCCTCAGCACTCATTTTTGCAGCAGATTCTTCTGTAATTATTCCCTGGTTCCGGGCAAAGAAAAGAACGGTTTCCGGATCAATGCCCCTGCCGTCGTCATGGATACGGATCAACGCTTCTGTGTCGTTATCCTTTTCAACCCTGACCAAAATTTTTCCTTGTACCGGTTTATTCCCAAGGCTTCTGGTTGCCGGATCCTCAATGCCATGGTCGATACAGTTTCTGATGATGTGGATCAAAGGATCTTTGAGCTCTTCCAATATCCTTCTGTCGATTTCGATCTCCCCGCCTGAAATTTCCAAATGTACCTGCTTCAATTGCTGTTTCGAAAGATCCCTGACCAGTTTGGGGAGAATGCCAAGAAGCGTTGAGGCTGGAACGAGCAATATCTTTTTAAGCTCTAAAAGAAGGTCATCGGTTATTTTCGACTGATTGAAACTTTTTTGATGGGCCAAACGCGCCAGCCGGGTCAGCCTGTCGTTGCCCATGGCCAACGATTCATCTAACCAACCTTGAAAACCTTCCATTTCGATGGGGTCCATCCTGCCTGAAGAACGGATTGACCTCAGCCGGGTATAAACCGATTTTCTTATGGTCGAAAAATCAGAGAGCAGTCGCAACAAATCGTCGGACAACAATTTGTCCATCGACTTTGAAACAATAAACTCATCGGCCTGGTCAAGCAGTGACTGTAGTTTCTCCATGGAAAGGCGAACAGACTCATTTCTGGTTAAATTTCCTGGGGCCTCGGATGTTTGATGAACGGGATCGGGCGACATTTCCTTTATTTCTGATAATTTTAGTTTTTCTGAGGCCACCGTTACAGGCATCTCCGCAAAACCAAAACTGCCTTTCCCTGCATTGGAAAGTTCGGTGATCATTTCGAGAAGTTCGGCCGAAGAGACCGACTTATTCTTTGACGACAAGTCGTCAACAAGCAGTGTAAGCTGATCGGCAGCTTTATGAAGGAGATCGATGACCGGGGGGGCAATTTTCATCCTGCCCGATTTCAACTCACTGAAAACCACCTCGATCCCCTGGCAAAGGTTTTCAATATGGGTATTATTTACCGCCCGGGCCGCCCCTTTGGCACTGTGGACCTCCCGGAAAACCGTTTCGATGGTCTTCTTTGCTTCCTCTTCTGTAACCCCCTTTTCAAGCAATAGCAAACCGTTGACCAAAACGTCGAGATGTTCTGACACTTCGTTCCTGAATTCCTCCAGGAGTTCCCTCATAAAACGTTCCTGGCTGCTTTCCATGCCGTTTTACACTTTAAATTTTTCGATCAGGTCCCGCAGCGTACGGCCTACCTCATTGAGGGATTGGGCCGCTTTCTGCGATTGTCTGTTTCCGGTAAGGAACTGTTCACTGGCCAGTTTGATGTTTTCAATTGCCGGTACCAGTTGTTCCATGCCTGTTCTTTGTTGCTGGCTCGATGCGGCAATTTGTAAGGCCGATTCGGCACTTTCGTTGATCGATTCGACCATCAGTTCGATGACCTCCCCGCTTTGACTGGCCAGCATGCTTCCGGTTTCTACAACCTGGTTCCCGGTTTCGGTGGCCTGAACCGCTTGCGTGACCGATTTCTGAATGTCGTTGAGAATATCCCTGACCTGTGAGGTGGCCAATTTTGACTGTTCCGACAAAGAGCGGATTTCCTGGGCAACCACCGAGAACCCTCTTCCCTGTTCCCCCGCTTTGGCTGCTTCAATGGCAGCGTTGACCGCAAGGAGATTCGACTGGTTTGCAATATCGGTAACGGTTGATGTAATCTCTCCAATGGTCCGGCTCTGTTCCGAAAGCCTGACAACACTCTCTGAAATTTTCTGCATTTGCTGGCTGATGCCATTCATGCCCTCAATGGTTTCCTTGACGCTCTGAACGCCATCCACCGATTTATCCACTGCTTTCTTTGCCATTTCCGAAACCAGGGTTGCCTTCTGATGCGACAATATGGCCGTTTGCCTCACTTCCTCAATGGTCGTCGTGGTCTCGGTGATCGCGGTGGCAACTTCGGTTGCCCCGGCCGACACTTCTGTTACCGAAGTAAGAATATCGGCAGCGGAAGAGGTCAATACGTCAACACTGCTTTTGATCCAGTTCATGATGCGACGTATCATCCGAAACATGATAAAGGCCATAAGCAAACTAATAAAGATGCAACTGCCGCCGATAATCAGGATGATATATTCGGCCGATCTGGAATATAATTCCGCGTTCCGGGCCGCTTCCGCCATGGCTGCCTTCTGCCGGTTCTCAATATCAACGATCCTTTCCCGGATACGCTTATAGGTGTCCGATTGCCGATAATTACCAAATTCGTTATGCTGTTCGTTTTGACTGCTTTCAAGCCATTGTATTTGAATGTTCTGGCCTGCGTGATAGTTTTTCAGCGAATCGGAAATTTCAATCAACAGAAGACTGTCTTCCAACGACCAATAGAAGTTCTCGCGTAAACTCAAGAGCGTATCCAGGAGTGCCTTGTTTTTTTCGACCAACTGTTCTTTCAAACCACTGATTTCCTCGCCTTTTTTTGAAAGGAGCATTTCGAGGATCAAGGCTCTGGATCGATTGTTGTCAGCTTTCATCTCTTCCAGATATTCGATCGACCTGGCGATGCGGTCATTGTTCCTGTACTGTTTGATAACACCCCTGGAACCAATGATCTCCGTGATTAAAATGACTACCATCAGTAACGCAATGATCAGGAACCCCCCAACCAATTTAATCCTGGCGCTCAGTTTAAATTTATTCATAAATCCTCCTTCCGTTAGTGATAAAATTATTCTTTAACTATAAGCCGTTTATCGTCCAACATCCTCCCCAGATCAAGCAGGATCATTCCGGTGGTTGAAATGCCCCTGACAAATTGTTGATATGAAAGGCCTGTTTCCGATGTTTTAATTTCATTTTCAGGAATTTTGTAAATCCCAAGTACCTTATCGACCATGATCCCAATCTCGTTCCGGTCTTTTTTAACGAGGATGATTTCCTTTTGTTCAGAAATGCCCACCGTAGGAATTCCCAAAAAAGGCAACAGATTCAACAATACGACCAACCTCCCTCTGACGTTGACAATACCCTGAAAATAATCAGGGATACCAGGGATGACGGTGGTCTCTTTAAGTCTCAAAACCTCGCCAATGTATTTTTTTTCAAGACAGTAGCCCTGCTTAAGAAGTTGAAAAGCAATGAACTCATCTTCGGTCCCGAATCCTTCCGGCCCGGATTTATCTACCTGTGCGAGGATCCGGGCCCTTTTTTTGAGTATCTCCTGGCCATTCATTCTTTCATCCATCGGCATGTTGTTTAATAATGGGTTTGATCAATTCCCGGACATATCCCACGGTCATTCCTCCCGAAAAGGGCATCACATTGTTGTCGGGCTCATTTTCAAGTATCCTGAACAGATGATGATAATAGGTTAATGCCTGCTTTATCGATCCTTTCTGTATCATGAGGTTGCCCATGTAAAGATTGGCAGGGCAAAAAGCAGGATCGAGGTACAGCGAACGACGGAGGTAAACCTCAGCCTCGTCGGTTTGTCCCCTTTCCTGTAGGATCGCAGCCTGAAGAAAAAAATATACCGCTTTGTTGGGTGTTAATTTTTGAAGCGCTTCCAAAATATGCAGCGATTCATCGAGGCTCCCGTTGTTTGCAAGCGACCTGCCCACCAAAAATGCAAGCTCCTCGTTCTTTTCGTTTACTTCGATATCTCCGGCCATTTCAATGACATCGGTGAAGCGGTTTTCGGCGAAAGCCTTTTTTATTTCTAATTCCCGGACGGTGTTTTTGTTTTTCCGATCTGCCGATGGTACTGGCCGATTGTCTGGTTTTGTAAAAAATTTTCCGGATAACCCCGGGACAGGAACAGCGGGGTGTTTGGCATTGTTTGTGGTTTTCTGTTTCCCGGCCTGTTTATCGGCCAATAGGGACCTGGAACGTGCAGGTTTGTCGTTTTGGGTTCCCGAATTGGACCTATTCCCGGAGGATTGCCCGGAAAAAGAGGGCAACACCTTCCGAAGCAATGTTGCGTCGCCCACCCTCACAAAGGCAAAGGGCGAAAGTTCCATGGCCGGTACCTCCACGCTGCTTAAAACAAGCCATCCTCCTGGTTTTAAAATATCAAAGAAATCGACTAATACATTTTTTGTGGCTTCGGCGCTGAAATACATCAAAACATTCCTGCAGAAAATGACATCGACCGATTCGGTTGTAAAACCAGCTTTCTGGAAATCCCTTCCGGCTAAATTCAAGACTGAAAACCCGACCATTCCGGCAATGTTGCCGTTAATCCGGGAATACTTTCCCTCTTTGTGAAAATATTTGGTCCGGATGTGTGCGGGCGTTTCGCGAAACGACCATTCAGGGTATTTTCCCTCCCTGGCCCTGTCAATAAAATTTTTATTGATGTCGGTCCCACGGATCGTGATTTTCCAACGGTCTGAAGCGGTCAAGTGTTCCCTGAGCAGGATGGCAAGCGTATATGGTTCCTCCCCGGTACAACATCCGGCACTCCAGATATCGAGGGAGGGGTTTTGGTTCCCATTTTCATTCCCTGTTTCCGGTAGGATAAAATCCGTAAAAGCCGAAAGGAATGGCTTCTCCCTGAAAACATAGGTTTCGCCAACCGTGAGTTTTTCGATCAGTTTCCTGAAGGCTTCGCTGTTTCCGGCATCATTTTTAAATTCCCTGATCAACCCGATGGCCTGATCTTCGCCATTGTCCCTACCAGGCCCGCTGAGCGCTTTCTCCAACTCTCCCCATTTGTTTTCAGGATAATACAAACCAGTCGTTTGCTCAATAAGGCTTATCAAATAATTCCAGTCGGCAGTATCGAAATTGATCATCGGTTTTTTTCGCTTAAGCGCAGTTTTTCAAGTTCGGTTTTCTCATTCTCGTTAAGGAATTTGTCCGCATTACAGATTAAAATCACCCCGTTGTCGAGGAGCAGCAACGAATCGGGGAAGAAGGAACCATCGACCCTTGTGCCTGGAATCCATTGGCCCTTATCACAAGAAAAAACCTTTCCCGTATCATCCACCAACAAGGCGAGGGGCCTGGTATCGGTATCCACGAGGATCAGAAACATTTCGGGAACCAGGTCAACCGGACTGAGGGATAATTTGTTGCGCAGGTTTAAAACCGGAACCAGTTCCCCATGGAAATTGACCAAACCTTGAATAAAACCCGTAGGGCCTGGGAGCGGGGCAATATCAACCAACCTTTCGACCTTTCGTATCCTGGTTATTTCAATTGCGAAACGGTAAGCGTCGATGGTGAATTCAAGATAATGGTCCATTTGAAAAATGTAAAACCGGGTAGTACAAATATATTAAATAAATTCATTTACAAAGCGGGAAAGAAACCACTGGGAAAAATATGAAAAAAAATCCCTTATCTTTATCCGGTGAAAACCTACATTGAGTGTTATCCCTGTTTTCTCCGACAGGCAATTTCAGCCGCCAGATTTGCCTCTTGTGAAGAGGCGCCCCTTTTTGAGATCATGCAACAAACGCTGGTGGCATTGCACAAACAACCGCCAGGGGCAACTCCCCCGGAGATCGCGGCAGTCGTGCACCGGATCGTGCGCGACCATTGCGGGACAGATGATCCTTACCGGGAGGAGAAACACAAAGCAACCCGCCAGGCCCTCGGGTTGTATCCTGAACTGATGCGGTTGGTGGCTTCGAAACCGCCCGAAGAGGCATTGGAAACCGCCGTGAGGATCAGCATTGCGGGCAATATCATCGACCTGGGGGTCAGTTCGATGTACGACGACCTGGAACAAACCCTCGAACGGGTGTTGCACCAGCCCTTTGCCATCAACCACCTGCCGGCGTTCCTGGACCTGCTCGGCCGTGCAAAATCGATCCTCTTCTTTGGCGATAACGCCGGGGAAACGGTGTTCGACCGGGTGTTGATCGAAACCCTCCGCGTGCCGGTCATCTACGTGGTGAAAGGACTTCCCGTACTCAACGATGCCACGCTGGAAGATGCCTTGATGGCCGGTTTGGACCAGTGCGCCACGATTGTCCCCAACGGTTCTGACATACCCGGTACCGTCCTGGAAAGGTGCACACCGGAAATCAGGTCGCTGTTCGACCAGGCAACCCTGGTGATCGCCAAGGGACAAGGCAACTACGAAACCCTCAGCGAATCGGGCAACAAGGTGTTTAACCTGCTTCAGGTAAAATGTCCCGTGATCGCCGGGGATATCGGTGCAGCAGTGGGGGACATCGTGGTGAGACAGGGAAAAAATTGACAAGTAAAGTCAAGGGCATTGTTAAAGGATGTTTATCAGCTTACTCAATCGTTTCCAACCGATGAAAGATTTGGACTAACAAATCAAATACGCAGGGCTATTGTTTCTATTTCGAGCAATATTGCTGAAGGTAGCTCCTGGGAGCTGATCATCCCCTGATGTCCAATTCCGGTTCCTGCTGCGACAGGCAGTGAAAGGAGCCAAGGCCCCAGATAATTTCGACCGAATCGATCCCGACAACCGAACGGCCGGGGAAACACGACTCCAACACCCGCATGGCCTGGTCGTCTTCCCGGCAACGGAAATTCGGGACAATGACCGAATTGTTGGCAATATAAAAATTGGCATAGGAAGCAGGCAAACGTTGTCCTTCATAAACCACGGGCCGGGGCATGGGGATTTCGGCAATATCGAGTTGCCGACCATCGGACAACCTGAATTTCTTCAACCGTTTTACCATTTCTTCGAGAACTGCATGGTTTTCGTCGGAACGGCGGGGCTCGACCATGGCAAACACGGCATCTTCTCGGAAAAACCGGGCCATATCGTCGATATGCCCGTTGGTGTCGTCGCCGGCTATTCCTTCGCCAAGCCATAAAACCTGACCGGCGCCATAATAGTGGTAAAGATATTCCTCAATTTCATGCCTGGAAAGGCCCGGGTTGCGGTTTTCGTGCAAAAGGCATTGCGTGGTGGTCAGGATGGCCCCTTTTCCATTAAAATCGACAGAACCACCCTCCATGACAATTCCGGGACAATAAACCGGAAGGCCCAGACAGGAACCTACCAGGCGTGGAATCTGTTCGTCCAGGCCATGATCGTACTTGTTTCCCCAGGCATTAAATTTCCAGCTTACGACAACTTTGGGTTTTTCGGCATCGGGATTGATGAGAAAGGCCGGGCCATGGTCCCTGCACCAGGCATCGTTGGTGGGATGAACAAATAAGTCGATCCTGTTCATGTCAACGCCCAATGCGGTCAGCTCCTTTTCAACTTTTGCTGCAAGCGCCGTGTCCCTGACATTGATACAAACCTGTTCGCCTTCGGATAAAACTTTAATAAACGCATGATATGAAGGGTAGATGCGCTGAAGTGTCCCCGGCCAGGAATAGGAACCATCGTGCGGATAACTCAGCCAGGTGGCCCGGTGTTTTTTCCATTCAGCCGGAAAGGAATAGCCCAGCTCCCCCGGCGTTGGTTTTTGTAAGTCCAACATAGTTCGATGTACGTTTTATGGTTTATACCGGTTGAAACCGGTTTAAAAAAATCGTTGCTTCAAATCCGCCAACATAATTTCATTTAAACGGCCCTTGTCATACAAGTTCAGTAAGATGGCTCAAAACATGGGAACATCCACAACGGAAAGACAAAACACTACTTACCCCCGCCGGAATCCGGTGTTTCCCGGTTTTCATCGATGAACCGGTTCAGAATGGGCACATAGGTATCGATCCGCCGGTCGCGAAGAAAAGGCCAATGGATGCGGGTTTCGTCAATGGCAGAAAGGTCGAGCTCTTCGACATGGATAACTTCTGCTTCCTGCGGCCCTTCATAAAGCAATTCCCCGAACGGGTCAGCAATGAACGATCCTCCCCAGAATTTCATTGCCCCTTCCACTCCGGTGCGGTTCACCGATACGACAAAAACCCCGTTGGCAATGGCGTGGCTGCGTTGAATGGTTTGCCATGCCTGAAATTGCTTGCGGTTCAAGGGTTCCGGTTGCGAATCGGCCCACCCGATGGCCGTCGGGAAAAACAGGATCTGTGCCCCCATCAGGGAAGCAATCCTGGCTGCTTCGGGATACCATTGGTCCCAGCAAACCAGTGCCCCGATCCGTGCATAGCGGGTTTCAAAAACCTGGTATCCGCCATCGCCCGGCGTAAAATAAAACTTTTCGTAATAGCCCGGGTCGTCCGGGATGTGCTGTTTGCGGTATTTGCCCGCCAAACTTCCATCGGCATCCAAAACCACGGTTGTGTTGTGGTACATTCCCTGGGTCCGTTTTTCGAAAAGCGATGCCACAAGGACTACCTGAAGCTCCATAGCCAGATTGCCCAGGAAATTGGTGGAGGGGCCCGGGATGGGTTCCGCGAGGCCAAAATGGTCGTAATTCTCTTCGGAACAAAAGTAGAGCGACAAGAACAACTCCTGGAGACAAATGATTTGCGCCCCCATCGAAGCGGCTTTCCGGATACCGGAAACGGCTTTTTCAAGATTAACGGTTGGGTCGCCCCCGCAGGCCATCTGAACGAGGCCCACCTTTACTGAATTTTCTGCCATTTACAAAAAATTTAAGTCATGCGTATAACAGCTCCATCCACGGGTCATAGCTCTTTCAGCACATTGGCCATTTCAATGGCCGCCAATGCTGCATCAAACCCCTTGTTGCCCCCTTTGGTTCCGGCCCGTTCAATGGCCTGTTCCAAATTATCGGTGGTCAGGACCCCGAAAATAACCGGTAAACCGGTTTCAAGGGCAACATGGGCAACCCCTTTGGAAACCTCGGAGGCGACATAATCAAAATGGGGCGTGGCGCCCCGGATAACAGCGCCGAGGCAGATAACGGCATCAAATTTTTTACTCTCTGCCATTTTTTTAGCCACAAGAGGGATCTCAAAGGAACCGGGGGCCCATGCTATTTCAATGTGCCCTTCATCGGCGCCATGGCGTTTGAGCCCATCTAAACACCCGGCTAAAAGTTTCCCGCTGATAAATTCGTTAAAACGGGCAATGACGATACCGAAATGGAGACCGGTAGCATCGAGTTTACCTTCGATTGTTTTCATGTTGATGGTTTAAAAATATAACACTGCATTTTCTTATTCAGGGCCGATTTCTGTTTTATCGTCGGGGAAGGTCATAAGATGGCCCAGCTTCTCCCTTTTGGTTTTCAGATAATGGATATTGTGCGGGTTGCTTCCAGTCTCGATGGGGATCCGTTCAACAATCTCCAACCCGAAACCTTCCAGCCCCGATATCTTTTTTGGGTTGTTGGTAAGCAACCGGAGTTTTTTAATGCCGAGGTCAGCCAGGATTTCGGCGCCGATCCCATAATCGCGCAAGTCGGCATCAAACCCCAGGGCATGGTTGGCCTCAACCGTATCCATCCCCTGTTCCTGAAGCACATAAGCACGCATTTTATTGGGGAAACCGATCCCTCTTCCCTCCTGCCTCATATAAAGCAATACGCCCCGCCCCTCGCTTTCGATCTTACGGAGCGCATACGCGAGCTGATCGCCGCAATCGCACCGTTTTGAACCAAAAACATCCCCGGTAAGGCATTCTGAATGGACCCTGACCAACACAGGCTTCCCATCGCCGACCTCCCCTTTGATTAGGGCAAGATGGTTTTCGCCACTGATTTTGCTCGAATAACTGACCGCGCGAAAATCACCATATTTTGTGGGCAGTTCCACCACTGCGTCGCGTTCGATCAGGGTCTCGGTTTTCCTGCGGTAATCGATCAGGGCCGCAATGGTGATGATCCTGAGTTTATGTTTTTCCACATAATCCATGAGTTCCGGTACACGGGCCATGGAACCATCCTCGTTCATAATTTCACAGATAACCCCCGCCGGGTAAAGACCGGCAAGTTTGGCAAGGTCAACCGATGCTTCGGTATGGCCGGCCCTGACCAAAACGCCCCCCTCTTTGTATTCAATGGGGAAAATATGGCCGGGGCGCGTAAAATCACGGGCCTTGGTCTGGTTGTCGATCAATCGTTTGATGGTCAGCGACCGTTCATAAGCCGAAATCCCTGTCGAACATTCAATCGCATCCACCGAAACCGTAAAAGCGGTCCGGTTGGGATCGGTATTCTTTACAACCATTCGTTCAATGTTCAACTCTTCCAACCGGTCGCGGACAATGGGCAAACATACCAGCCCGCCCCCATGCTTGGCCATGAAATTAATAATGGATGGGGTTATTTTCTCCGCTGCTACAACCAGGTCCCCTTCATTCTCGCGATCCTCATCATCAACTACGACTACCATCTTTCCCTTACGGATGTCATCGATGGCCTCCTCAACAGTATTGAACCGGTAACTTTTCATGTGTAAATAATTTTGATTTCATTGGTCACATGCCTGCCTGTCGGCAGACAGGGAATATCCATAAATTTTCATTGTCGGTTGGCATGAGCATGGTTTTTATGGATATTTCATTTTTTAACAATATTAGTAACAATCAATTTTCTGTAATTTATTGCCTTAAAATCCAAATTTTTCTAAATATTCACGGCTAATGCCCCCTCCGGTGCGATTGTCGCGGACGAATTTCTCAATGTATTTGGCAACCAGGTCACATTCAATATTGACCCGGTCACCAGTTTTTCTATCGCTTAGGGTAGTTATTTTAGCAGTATGGGGGATCACCGAAACCCGGAACGACCGTTCATCCACTTCGGCCACCGTCAGGCTGATCCCGTCAATGGCCACCGATCCCTTTTCTACGATATAATGCAGGATGGGGCTTTCGGCCGAGATGAGAAACCAGATGGCATTGTCTTCGTCCCACCGTTTTTCAATCTTTCCGGTGCCATCGATATGACCGCTCACCAGATGGCCGCCAAGCCGGTCGGATAACCGCAGGGCACACTCCAGGTTTACCCTGTCACCGGGTTTCATATCACGAAAAGTGCTGCGCCGGATCGTTTCGGGCATGAGGTCGGCCGTAAAAGTTGTGGCAGAAAAAGCGATAACCGTCAAACACACCCCGTTGATGCTGATGCTGTCGCCGAGGTTCAAACCTTCTAGCACTTTGCCCGCCCCAACCATCCATTGGGCTGACCCTCCGGCGCCCCGGATGGATTTTACCGTCCCTGTTTCTTCGACAATGCCTGTAAACATCTCCTCATTTTAAATCAAAACACAAATCCTCACTAATACAAAATGCCCAAACCCAATCCTACAAACACCCATTAAATATCCAAAATCACGGCTCTTTTAAGTATCCTTCCACCAACAGGTCGTTGCCGGTTTTGCGGTAACTGACGTTGAACAACGGCAAGGCATCTTCCATAGCCGCTATTCCTTCCCCTCCGACCGGGGTCGGGGCTTTGTCCCCTCCGAGGATCTTAGGTGCAATAAAACTGACCACCTTATCAACAATTCCTTCTTTTAATGCCGAAAAGGCCAGGGCGCTCCCCCCCTCAACCATAATGCTGTCGATTCCCATAACGCCCATCGACTCCATCAGAAACCGCAGGTCAACCCTCCCCTCTTTCACCGGGCAAACCAGTACCTGTGCCCCCAGGCGTTTGATATCGCGAAGCTTTGCTTCCGGGGCAGCATCGGTTGTGGCCAGAATGGCAAGCTGGGAATTTACCATCAGTACGCGGGCATGAAGCGGGATACGCGCATGGGAATCGACCACGATCTTTAATGGATTTTTCCAATAAGGTACCGGATCCTGTGCGCTTATTTCAACAGCAGGCCCGGTCCGGTTTCCGACCGGTTGACCGGGGAAAATCCTGTTTTTGCCCCGGCCCGGTTTCAGCCGGATGTTCAGTAAGGGATCATCATAAATCACGGTGTCGGCGCCCACCATAACGGCGGCCAATTGTTGCCGCATCCGGTGTACCAGGGTTCGGGATGCCGTTCCCGTAATCCACCGCGAAGCATTGTTGACAGTAGCAATTTTACCATCGAGGGTCATGGCGGTTTTTAAAACAACAAACGGCCAGCCTGTCGTGATATACTTTATAAAAACTTCGTTGAGTTTGCGTATTTTGGCTTCCAGGACACCCGTAACTACCTCAACATCATGCGATTGAAGGAACCCAATCCCTTTCCCGTTTACCAATGGGTTTGAATCGGCCATTCCGACCACGACCTTCCGGATGCCGCTTTCTGCGATCAAATGGGCACAGGGGGGCGTTTTCCCCTGATGGGAACAGGGTTCGAGGGTAACGTACAAGGAAGCATCGTGCAATAACCCCGGTTGTTCCCGCCAGTTTAAATCCTTCAACGCATTCACCTCGGCATGGGGGCCTCCAAAATATTCGTGAAACCCTTCTCCGATAATGCGATCGTTTTTAACCACGACAGCGCCAACCATGGGATTTGGGTTAACCCAACCACTTCCTTTCTGTGCCAGGGCAATGGCCCTTTTCATATATTTTTCGTCTGTAGTCACAAATCCGTCGTCAAAAAAAAACCCAGACCTTAAATCAAAAACTTTCAACCGGTCATCGAAACGATCCCATCCTGCCGGAGCTGACCCAACCATAAAAAAAAAAGGCCCGCAACAACAGCAACAGGGCCTTTTCCTATTTACAATGAAACAATATCACGATAAATAAAATTCTTCTTCCATCCAGACTTTACTGTCGGTGCCGTAGTTTCAACGGCTCATTCCTGATAAAACCGGCGATAACCGCCAATTTGACCGGGATTCGCGGACTTTACCGCCGGTCGGGAATTGCACCCTGCCCTGAAGAACCAAAATTTATTTTTAAGAACACTTACCCCCCTTTACAAAGCGGGGACAAAGGTATGCAATATTTCCGGAATATTCCGGTTTGGAACAGGTTTGCGAAAAATGATCTTTTGTTCCTACCGGAAGGTTTGTCTATTGAACGATCAGTTTTTTTGTTTTCAAATGGCCATTGGTCAACATCTGCACCATATAAACCCCTTTGGGATAGGTTGAAAGGTCGATTTGCCGTACGGTATTGTTGCCGGTAACAGAAACGTTTTCGGAATATCTGGTTTTTCCGGCAACATCGCAGATGGTCAGTTGTACTTTCTGGTTGGTGGCCCCGGAAATGATGATGGTGAGGTTCCCGCGGGCAGGGTTGGGTTGAATGGTCAAACCGGGCGTATTGTCTCCAGGATCGGCGATGGCAACAAATTCGTCGAAAGTCACATGCATCGTGCTGATCAGGTTTCCCGAACAGGGGGAAACCGGAAGTGCCACCAGTTTCAGGTCAACCCCACCGCTGTTGCGGTCGTTATTTCCCGGAATATAGCTGGTAATCAAAACGGAAGGATCGGTGAAAGATCCATCGCCGGTGGTCACCCATCCGATCAGGCGATAGTTTGCAGCAGTTCCATGGAGGAAAAGGGTATCCACAAATTTATTCACAATGGTATCGTTTCCTGCAAAGACGGTTTGGCGCTGCTGTACATTGACCATGGTTGAGTCGTTCCGGACCTGTGCGCCATCGGAAATAGCAACATAATAGATGGTATTTGTATCTGGCCCAACTTTGGGGTTTTGCAGGGTAGAGGTAAAACCTGCAGGCAGAGAAGTCCAGGAATAGGTATAATTTCCGGAACCCCCGAAGGCAAATACATCCAATTGCGAAGAGTCGCCTTCACAAAGTTTAACCGGATAAGCGGAGGTAAACGACGAAAAAACATCTTCGAAGGAGAAGGAGGCGATTTGGGTAACCCAATTGCTTTCGGAGGTGGTAAGATAATATTCCTGCGTGTACCAGAAGGTAGTGGGGTTGGCAGGGTCAACCCGCATGGAACTATAATCGCCCCAGCGGCTCCTTCCACCCCATATTCCGGTTTGTGATCCCGTTCCGTTGGCAATCCTGCGTTCCGATATGGTCATCTGGTTTAATGCGTCACTCCCCAACCGGCCGGTATAACCAATGGAGGGGTAGGTTGTCGTTCCTGCGATAGAAAACCCAAGGGCGATATTTCCCGAAGTATCCTGGGCAATGCTCCCCATCCAACGGTACCGCCCATCGGCCGGAGCATAGGTTCCCTGTTGATATAACGTCCAGTCGCCCGTCGATTTCCGAAGTTCGTACCAGCGGATACCGGCAGTGCCCGAAGTGGTTTTAATGGTATGGTTGACCACCATCGATCCTAACCCGTTGGTCCGGCGGTATTGCAACCGGTTCATCAACCGGTCCGACATGGGATCGAGCAACCGGTTCGAACCCAACTGGGGAACGCCCTGGGAACCGGTAAAATATTGGAAGGCGGTGACATTTAAATTGGCCTTTTTGGTGATGGTGGATTGCGTTGTATTGACAAAATCGGCATGAAATTCATAGATGCCCAGATGTTGGGTACCGCTATTTACGATATAGCTAAAATAGTTGGGTGTCCCGGCAGGGGGAAAAGCGCCATCACAATCGGCCGGTAAGGCACTATATATTTCTGCCCCTGATCCGAACGTAAAGGATATCCGGGTTGCGGTGGCCGATCCTGCCAACATGGCGGCACGGTCGTACGCATAAACCCCGGTGCCTGCAAACTGGCCGGTACTGATGTTAAACCGGTTGGCCGACATATAATATCCGTCGGGCCAGACTCCGAATTTCGGATAATCGGGCATTTGGCTGAAAGCATATTGATATCGGTACCACGACCCCATCGGGTCGGGGGTCTGGCTTATGGCAATCATCATATAATTGGTATTGCCGCTGGGAAGGGAAAATTGTGAAAACAGCCAACGGTTGGCCTGTTCATCATACAATACAATGGCATCGCCCGAATTCAAGTTGTTGGGCATGCCCGACCAAATGGAACTGCTTGCCAGGGGTCCCAATAATTTTGAACCGGTTTTACTATAAATGGCATAGGAGGTGTTGACTACCTGAAAATAGTGGTTGGGGCCCACATCACCCTCTGTATCCGGAGGCACAGAGCCATTCACGTTGCCAAGGCCACTAAAGTTCTGCAGGGTCGTATCGGTGGTCAATGGACCCAGGACAGTTTGCAATCCGGGATCTGTAAAATCAGGAGGAAGCTGGGGCTGGTTGGGGTCGTCGTGGATATTGAAATAATTTTTGACCGCTGTGCTTTTCCATGATTTGTCAACGGGAACAGGTTTTTCGCGGATCATATCCCGCAAGGGGGGCGAGATATCAAAATAAACAGGGTAATCGACAATCGGGGGCGAAGCCAGATCCCGGTCTTGGGCAAAAACCTGCATGGCCAACAAAGGCAACAACAAAAAAAGTAGGGTTTTTTTCATGGGTTTATATGGATTAATGATTTCTTCAACCTTTAAAGATACGAAATTTTTTACAAATATCGTTTTTTTTTTAACAGGTTTGATAAAATGGGATAAATCCTGGTTTCAGGTTTCAGGTTTCAGGTTTCAGGTTTCAGGTTTCAGGTTTCAGGTTGTTGAAAATGCAAACCGCTTTTTGTTTAGGTGAAGGATATTTGATTATTTTTGATTCCTGAAAAAACATACGTTATGAACATTATCGTTACGGGAGCGGGAAAAGGGGTTGGAAGGGAAGTGGTCATTGCCCTTTCGAAACAAAAGTCGAACCACATCATTGCCATTTCCCGAAATGGGAAAGCACTCGAAACGCTGGTCCGGGAATGTTCCGTCAGCCATCCGGGTTCCCAGGTAACGCCCTATGAATTTGATCTGCAACAATTCGATTTTTATCCATTCATAATCCAACGGTTGGGGACCCTGATCCCAAACTGCGATGTGGTCGTACACAATGCCGGGAAACTGATCAACAAGCCCTTTGAAAAACTGACCCCATCCGATTTCGACGATATTTACAATGTCAATGTCCGGGCTCCGTTTTTTTTCACACAAGCCTTGCTGCCCATGATGTCCAAAGGAGGTCACATCGTGAACATCGGCAGTATGGGAGGGGTTCCAGGAACTAAAAAATACCGGGGGCTATCGGCTTATTCTTCGAGTAAGGGAGCCCTGCACGTGTTGACCGAAATGCTGGCCGAAGAGCTGGCGCCAAAGGAGATCAGCGTTAACTGCCTGGCATTGGGTTCGGTCCAGACAGAGATGTTCAACGCCGCTTTTCCCGGGGTCAAAGCAGCGCTCAGTCCGGCACAGATGGGCCGGTTTATTGCCGATTTTGCCGTTACCGGCCATCGGTATTTCAACGGAAAAATCTTGCCTGTTGCGGTTTCGACGCCCTGACCTGCTTCCAGCTTTCCTATAAATAATCTTCCTGGTTGCCGGTGTTAAAAGGACGAACGGCCCGGTTGAAAATCCCATGAACATAAGCGATGGCAAGCCCGTAGTTGGTCACGGGAATTCCTGCATCCACGGCGGGCTTTAGTCGGGATATCAATTGTTTTCGGGTAATCATGCACCCCCCGCACTGGACCACCAAGGCATAATCGGTCATAGGACGGGGAATCCTATCAAGCCCTGCCACGACTTCAAATTCAAGGGTTTTACCCGTAAAATTGCTCAGCCAGCGGGGAATTTTAACCCTGCCAATATCATCGCAGGAGACGTGATGGGTACACGATTCGAGAATGAGCACCCGGTCGCCGTTCTGGAGCTTTCCGATGTGCGGGGTGCCTTTCAGGTAGTTGTCAAAATCGCCTTTCTGACGGGCCAGGACGATGCTGAAACTGGTAAGCGGGACATCCTGGGGGATGGCGGCATCGGCTTTCGGGAACACCTGGCTGTCGGTGATCACAAGGGCAGGCCGGGGCGACATCCTTTGAAAAAAAGTATCCACTTCGCGTTCTTTGCATACGACGGCAATTCCATCATGGTCAAGCACATCGCGGATCACCTGTACCTGGGGAAGGATCATCCGCCCTTCGGGGGCTTCAATATCGATGGGCGTAATCAACAATACCACGTCGCCGTAACGGATCAGGTCGCCCACCAGGGTTTGTTTGCGAAATGCCGTTTCGGGCACTGTTTCGCGGACCGCCTGGACCACTTCGTCCAGGTTTCGGGGATAGAGGGCGCTGAAATCAAGAAGGGGAACTTCATACTTTTCCCGGAGCACATAGGCCAACTCCGGCTTGATTTGCTCTTCGTCCGACTTGTTGTGGACCATGACAAAGGGAAGGCCCTGCGATTTAAATTCACGTACCAGTTTCTTTTCAGGCTCATCAAAAACATTGTGGGCAATCACCAGAATGGCCAGATCGATTATTTTCATGGCCTCCATCGTTTTTCCGATGCGTTTCGCCCCAAGGTCGCCGGTATCGTCAATCCCGGCCGTGTCAATCATTACAACAGGCCCCAGTCCGGCAATCTCAATGGATTTTTTAACCGGATCGGTCGTCGTCCCCGGAACGTCAGAAACAATGGCAATTTCCTGGCCCGTAAGGGCATTGATCATAGCGCTTTTCCCATTGTTGCGCCTTCCGAAAATCCCGATATGGGGCTTGGAATCCCTTCCTTTGCTCATGCTGAAAAATAAAATTTACTGTTTTTGGGGCCCACTGGCCACAAAGATATGGAAAAGATCCGTGTTGCCACGGTTAATCAGACTGAAAGGGTTTCAGGTTTCAGGTTTCAGGTTTCAGGTTTCAGGTTTCAGGTTTCAGGGTTTCAAAATTGTTTCGACCAGTAGTTCGTGACTTATTTCTTCTTTTTTATCTTCAGGAATGGTCCAGAACAGAGCGCTGTTTTGATGGATGTATTGTTTGATTTCGGGAGAATGCATGGCGGGCGGGTTTCAGGTAAATCAATGTATTACAGTGTAAAGATACGAATTATTGGCAAACCTGAGAAGAAAATGGGGGTTTCAGTGCTAAATCTTATTTTGAGGTGCTGGAACAAGGAGGACAAAGAGAAAAAGAATTGCTTAGATTGGATCAATCCCGAAGGCCCTATGTTTGCAAAATGAAGCATAAGTCTGGAAATTTATTAGTTTTAAGGTACAAAACTATAAACCATAAAAAATCAGACTTATGCAAACACAAAGTAACAAAATT
>Ga0247841_10001258_pt1 | contig 59008 bp, 38 predicted proteins | sample LaCruzMarch2015__2_FD_192410 | JGI IMG/M metagenome (GOLD analysis project Ga0247841, IMG submission 192410) | Freshwater microbial communities from meromictic Lake La Cruz, Castile-La Mancha, Spain - LaCruzMarch2015_18m | ecosystem: Environmental > Aquatic > Freshwater > Lake | place: Spain...
CGGGCGGCACATTTCAGCCGGAGGTTTCACTCTGGCATGCCAGAGTGAATTATGAATGATTAGTTACAAATTACTAATTGAGCCGGATTTTGGTTGTCTCAAAGGGTTTCAGTGGCGCGACAGCTTTCTTTAGTCGGCTGAGGGCAGCCAACCTACAACTGTAGGATAGACGCCTCGTCTGTTTAAACGTTGTCACCCTGAGCCTGTCGAAGGGTTTAAGTGTATTTTCAGTCCTCTTTTGTCGGCTGAGGGCAGCCAACCTACAACTGTAGGATAGACGCCTCGTCTGTTTAAACGTTGTCACCCTGAGCCTGTCGAAGGGTTTCATGTGTAATCTCAAAGCTCTTTAGTCGGCTGAGGGCAGTCGTCTATGGTGCGTGAGGCACCATAGAAATTATAAATTAGACTCTGTAGAAACAAGTCAGCTATGTAATCTGAGATAATATCTGGCAGACCGCTGATTATAGGTATTAACTCTGGAAATTTTTCCATACATCATCATCAAAGCTGAAATCAACTTACTTAAGATACGATTCAAATCACAAAAGCGCTCAAAAATTGAAGCCAAAGACCTTCTTCTCCTATTTCTGGGCACACCTGTCGTATAATTGTAAATTCTTTTAAGATTTATAGCCAAGGCCATTAGTTGGAACCACAGTTGATGTCGGTATCTTCCTCGCAATCGGGATTTACCTGCTTTAGTGTGACATTTGAACTGCCTGACAGTGGCTTCTATTCCGCTTCGGAGTGTTCTGCGAACTTTAGGTATGGTATTCAGGTTGGTTAACCGGATTCTTTTCCCTAACGCGTTTTCTTGCAAATAGTAGATATAGGTATCTGTCTTGGCAATATGCTTTACCGGGCATCCTTGACGGTTTGGACAGGCACTGCATTTATCTTTTGAGAACTCTGCCTTATAACCTGTCCTTGTTTTTTGAAGTACGATGCTTTCTCCTTGCGGACAGGATACATAATATAAGTCGTTGGTTAGAACTACATTCATTCTATGCGTTGTTTTTACACCTCTAATACCTGTCTGAACTCCCTTTACTGAATGTTCCGCCAGCTTCTCGTCCAGGATAGGTCCACCATATCCGGCATCAAAGTGCAACTCATCTAACTGGGGAAGTGTATTTGACTTAAGCTCATCAAAGGAGTCCACCAACATCTGCTCATCAGAGGCATTGTTTGGAGAGATTAACGCTTCACAGACCAGGTTCAGTCCGTTTTCAGGATTTGCAGTCTCGACTATCTGACCCACAAAGCCATGATAGTGAGCACCTGCCTTATTTCTCATCGTTGCATCAGGGTCATCAACTCCACGTACACTACTACTGGTCATTTCACTTGAGGGTCTAAGCTCAAGCTTATCACTGTCATCATCATTGTGCTTAAATTGCTCTCCACGCACTCTAATAAATAGCTTCCACTCTTCTGTATGCGCATATTTATCTGCAAATAGCTTGGGTAAAGTATAATAGCAGTGTCCCACCTTAATAAACTCATCCTGTATTTGACTGCTCTTCAAAGCATAAACATAGTTATCCGCATCATAGATTACATAATCTGAAAACATCGAGGTCATGGTAGCCCTGTCTTTCTGATCAAGAATACGATAAACACGCTTTACTACCTCTATCAGGAACTGGAGCCTGTTATACGAAACTACATTAGTATCAATGTAAGTGGAGTCTGTTCGAGCTATCTTAGTACTGACATTAAATAATTTGATTTGCCCCACTACTAAACGGTTGAACTCAAGATCGAATAAGTCTATGCCTGTAATCTCCTGATGTTCACGTAAGGACTGGATAAAATTAGTTGTTGTCCTGAGGGTTATTGAGGACTCTCCGATATTCATCCCACAAGCGTACTGTACTCCGATATGCCATTCCATCTGGCTTTCCAACTCTCGAAAAGACCAATCAAACAGTTCCTTGACCGTCAGTAATGTTATGAGCATATTTATCGGCGCATTGGGTCTGCCCATCCGCTCAGAATATAATACACTGAAATTTGACTCAGATACCTTCTCAAATACATGTTCCCGAAGAGTATTCCATATTGATGAATCAAGCTTCTTGCGCTTATTGGCATTCATCTCAAATCCAAAGATGTCTATCTGTGTATGCTTAACATTTTTCTGAAACATTGCCTGCTCCATTATCTTATCTAATTGATAGCCAAACTAATTAGACGCATATTATAGTCAAGCACCTTATGTATCAATGAGTTATATTCCCTTTTGCTAAACTCTAAACTTTTTTCCACAGAGTCAGAATTATGAATCATGAATGACAAGCTCAGCATTTAAGTCTGTTTCTGTATCTTCTGTTATTTCTGTGGTAAAGTAAAGAAAGAGCTAAGTTTATGCGTCAAAATGAAAGTGGTATCCCTGCAATACATTCGAGGCGAATGTATCTACTCAGAGATACCACTTTAGCAGAAAGAGTTTATTTGAGTTTCAGCAGATAGTCAGCCAAATCGGCAACGCGCATGGAGTAGCCCCATTCGTTGTCATACCAGCTGAATATCTTTGCCATATTGCCTTTCACCGAGGTGGTGAGTGAATCAAAGATGGAAGAATAGGCATTTCCGACTATATCAATGGACACAATCGGCTCATCGGAATACATTAAGTAGCCTTTCAGATAGGTCTCGGCAGCTTCTTTCATGGCAGCATTGATTTCATCTTTGGAAGCAGCTTTTGCCAGATTAACCGTCAAGTCCACCACGGAGCCGTCAGGAGTCGGAACCCTGATTGCCAAGCCATCCAGCTTGCCCATCAGTTCGGGAATGACCAGTCCGATTGCTTTGGCAGCACCGGTCGAAGTGGGAATCATGCTCATGGCAGCCGCTCTGGCGCGTCTCAAATCACTATGCGGTAAATCCAGAATTCTCTGGTCGTTGGTGTAGGAATGGATGGTGGTCATCAGCCCGTTGACAATTCCGAATTTATCCTGCAGGACTTTGGCGACAGGAGCCAGGCAGTTGGTTGTGCAGGAAGCGTTTGAAACAATGGCATGCTCGGGTTTGAGGATATTGTGATTGACGCCCATGACGATGGTGGCATCCACTTCGTCCTTGGCGGGAGCTGTGATGATAACCTTTTTGGCACCGGCTTTGAGGTGTTTGGAAGCCTTTTCCTTGGAAGTGAAAATGCCGGTTGATTCGACTACCAGTTCCACGCCCATGTCTTTCCAGGGTAGCATTTCAGGGTCTTTCTCGGCAAAAATCTTTATCTCATTGCCGTTGATAATGATGCTGTTTTCCGTATGCTTGACCTCGCCATCGAAAATCTTGTGGATGCTGTCATATTTGAAAAGATATGCCAGAGTTTTGGCATCCGTAATGTCATTGGTGGCGACCACTTTCATATCGGGATAACGCTTGAGAATGGCTCTCAGCACGAGTCTGCCGATGCGTCCGAAACCGTTGATTGCAATAGTTGGCATGATGATACTCCTTCTATGTCTTTTTATAGTAAAATACTGTTATTGGCGCTGCCGCTCATTTCGCAGAAACCTTTGATGGTTGCCTGCATGGCATCTTCGCCTTTGATGAGCCATTTGCGGGGGTCAAATTTGCTTTTGTTGGGAATATAGTCATCGGGATTCATGTCGGCGGGGCAGACGATGGCATATTTTTCCTTTTCCCAGAAAGCCTGGATAGCGGCTGCCATGTCCATCTGGTAGCAAGTGTCTTTGTTGATTTTGACCACTCCGTTTTTGATGGCGGTTTGCTGCTGCCAATCGGTGAGACCGCTGGCTCCGTGCAAGACCAGACCTCTTTCGCAGTGGTTCTTTATCAGTAGGTCGTCAATTTCTTTTATCAGGTCGAGGTGCAGCTCAATCTTGCTGCCTTTGGAGACGCCGTGATTGGTGCCGACCGAAGCTGCAAACAGGTCAACATTGGTCTTTAGCACAAATTCCAGGGCTTCTTCCGGCTTGGTATAAAGCTCACTGTCCGAGACGATTTCGTCTTCTGTGCCTTTGATATGACCGATTTCGCCTTCCACGATGGTATTATATTTATGCGCAACTGCCACCACTTCTTTGGTGACGCGGATATTCTCTTCCATCGGCTGAGCGGAAGCATCAATCATCACAGATGAAACCAAGCCATGCTCGATGCAGTAAACAATAAAGTCAAAATAGTTCGGAGTGGCGTGGTCTATATGCAGCCCGATGCCGGACTTGGGAAATTGCTTGGCAAAGGTCTTGACCATGGTGGAAATCAGCTCGGCTCCGAGCTGGATATTCTGGCTGGCGCCGGCTGCAAATTTGACTGCACCACTGCTCATCTGCATCAAACCGTCTGAGCCGACAGACGCATAACCTTGTATGATTGCTCTGATTTGTGTATCGAAAACTATATTCGAGGCGATTATCCCAAAGCGGTGTTGTTTGGCTTTGAGGAATACTTCTTTCATTTTGTCACCGTGCAAAAACATGTGAACCTCCTATCAGGCTTTTTTAATTTTACAATAATGCGCTTCGTTGCATTTCCCGTCAAGTAAAATATTAGGCACAGAGTGACTCAGTTTAGACAGACGAGGGCGTCTATCCTACCTTAACTACACACTGTTACTTGCCGGCTGTGGGCATAGTTCCTGTAAAAGCTTTTACTCTGTAGAAACCTGCCGGCTCAGGCGAACTGGGGCTTAACTCGAGATCCTGAGTATATACAACTTCTGTATCCCAGGGTCCTTCGGGACTCAGGGCATGATAGACTCCATAGTAATTGGCTCCACTGACATAAGCCCAGGTAAGATGTGCCATGGTGCCTTCCCCCGTGTAAGTAGCTGTGATGCCAATATTTGTGGGAGAACCAAGAGAAATAATCTCGATTGGTACGGATAAAGTGGTAAAACCGTCTTCAATCAGAACATTCACCGTCTCTATACCATTCCAATCTGCCGGCGTAACAATTGATAGATGTCCATCAGTACAAGAAGCAATGAAGTGTGTTGAGGAAGAGGGAGTAACCGTAAGCTCTTCACCGGGCAACAGATTCTGGACAAAAGCGGGGACGTAGAACATCACAGTTCCGCCCGGTATAGTCTCTCCTGTGGTAGGCAAATTTGTAGTAATGGCAATCCTGGTATTGAAACTTCCGGGGTCACTTATTACCTCGCCACTGGTTGGTCCGGTAGCAGTAACTGTCCAGTAGAAGTTTGTCTCGGGAGCCAAAGCTAAATCTATCTGCAGAAATGTCTCAGAGATGACGGAGCCGGTATAAGCCAAAGGATCCATTCCCGGGTCTGTTGATACTTTTACCTGATAAACTGCTCCATCTTCCAAAGGATTCCAGGAGAAGGAGGGCTTCAGAGGAGTAGTATCTCCTAACGGTGCAATAAGTGCAGTCTGACTCCAGGTCGGCATCGCTATATCAAAGGGAATCATCTCAGAATAATTGTTGTTGCCCAAATACAAAGAATAAGCGCGCACCTGCCATTTGTAGCTTTGCCCCTGGGATAGCTGAACCGGAAGCAACAGACCCGGCTCTGTGAGCATATCAGACTGATAGATTACCTGGTCAGTCGTATCATAAACGGTCATGACATAGCCGGTGGGTTCATAGAAAGCATTCCAGTTGAAGGTGGGGCTCTGGGGCTGGGTGCTGTTTGCTGCGGGCAAGAAGGCTGAGTTCTTCCATTCCCGGTTAAAAGAAGAGACGGCATAGCGGACATTCACCAGGCTGCGGTTGGTCATGGCAAGCGAATATATCCCATTGGAATAGTCCGGGGTTCCATTTGCAATACTCCAGGTATTGCCATTATCGGCGCTTTCATACAAATCATAGGGACTGAGGTCTTCTATGCTGTTGCTGTAAAATATCATATTAGCAGAAAGAACTGACGGATTGACATTGGGCATCACCAGCCAGGTTTCACCGGTATTATTGGGTAGATGGTTTGGTTCGCTACGGTAATAAGTGCATGTGATATAGGTAGGAGCAAGGTCCGGATGAATCGTGGTAGTCGCACTCAAGTTCACAAACCCAAGATATGTGTTATCTGCATAGGTGCGTGTATTGGTGCAGGAACCATCCACACTCCACTCTCCAGTGAAGAACTGATCAGCAGGATTTAAGGTAAGGGTCGCGCCGGAAGCTACATTAAGTGAACTTCCTGTACTAATGATTGCTCCGGGAAGGGTGTTTACACCAATCAATACTACATTTGAGCTGCCGGATACTCTGATGATTGGTTCAGTATAAGTAGCATTGAGGGGTATGTCAAAACGCAATGTACGTTCAGCATTTCCGAGCAGATTGATTGTGCCTGACCAGGTTGTTGTTGGACTGGTTTTAGTAATATTACCATACAGATTGGCATTCATAGTCCCGTTATCTCCCGCGATTATATTGCCGGAAGTAGTCAACGCACCCATCACGGTAAATTCTGAAGCTATATCAGAACAACCTTGAAGTGAAGCATTGTCTGATGACCCAATGGTCAAATCACTCAAAAAACCGGCACTCGCTAAACTGGTTCCAATTAGCCCAACCGGTCCATTAATCGTCACCGGCATTGCAAAAGAGCAATTGTTCAGGGAAGAATTGCCAAGGAATAACAGCGCATCCCCGAGTATCTCAGAATTTACAAATATAGCATCTATCAGGTTAGCATTTTGAATGTATATAGTCCAGAGCATGGTAAATCTACTGGTGGCATTACCTATCAGATTGGCACCATGCATATCCAATAATCCCCCAAACAAGGGGTCAAAACTCAACTGGCTGCAGTTATTGATAATATTGCCGGAGAAATTTGAACTTCCGGTCCAACCGACCTGATGGTTTCCTCCGATAAAAGTGATGGGAACAAAGTTGATTGTTCCTGAAGAGTTTAGACTTCCATCCAAGGTAATGCCCAGAGAACCTGCAACCCCGGGCTCTATTACAGCCCCGACGCCAATCGACAAATTCCCTGTTATCGGTATTTGAATGGCAGAACTCCATGCGCCCCTTAAAGCAACATTTACATGCACGGCACAGTTAAATGCAATTATGTTATCAGCTATGACACAATCTGATAATATTAATATGTCATCCCCATTAAACACGCTGGATTCTATTGTACTGGCATAAATGGAGCTAAATGGGGGAACTTGAATATTCCCGCCGCGTAAAGTGACATGGCTCAATTGGTATCCATTTAGATTAAGGTTCCCGGCATTAAAAGTGGTGGCAGCAGAATATGTAAAAGATAAATCAGTTGCCAGAGCCAGGTGGGAGGGATTCATATTGAGAAAGTTGCCATTGATGCTACTCACTCCTGCTGAAATAACCTGAGGATTATCGATAGGACGGGAGCCATTGAAGTAAGTCATAGTAACATTATAGCTTCCCTGGACAGAAAGGTTTCCTCTCAGAAATATATTCAGTCCACCCCCATCACCGGGATTAATGCTGGTGCCGGCAGGTACTGCTAAATCTCCATAAAGAACTAAATCATTGGTGACTCCGACATTCCCCCACAAAGAGCCGCTTCCCTCCAGAGAAATATTTTCGAAAGTATTATAGCTGTCTAATATCGCCACAGGACCGGTAAAATAAACTGTCTTATCAGCACTAATGGAACTGAAGTGGCAGTTGTTAAAAGTATTGTGTCCTGTGCTAATCATTAATGTACAATTCCTAAAGGCACAATTGGAAAAGCCGACTGATGACCAGGTTGAGATTTTGGAATTCTCAAAGCTGCCCCAGATACTGCCATTTAAATCAATTGAACTCCAGACCTCAATTATGATATTGAAATTAGCCGTATCAAAGATAGTATTAGTGACGGCTGTCGGATATGTATTAAGAATACATATATTGTCATAAACAGAGGAACCTATTGCTGTGAAAGTAGTTCTGTTGGAATAGTATTCACAATCTTCCATGATTTGCAAGTCTCCACCAATCTCAACGTACAGAAAACCACCTGAACCGTTTTGAATTTTAGCGCCACAACTTGTTGGGACACTATAAGTAAGATGAATATATTCCTGCACCCTCAGCGTACAAGCCATCCCGTCGGGCCCTAATAATACTCCCTTGCCGGAAACTCCGCCTGAGAGATCCAACCTGTTTACGGACACATTTGATGCACCGTCCATTGTTACTATTTTACCGGTTGATATAGTCACATAGTCATCAGCTCCCGGAATTGCACTCTCCGTGCCCCAGGTTGAGGGAGAAAACCAGCTCCCGCTTTGAATTGCAACAAAAGTATTTGCCAATACCACTGTCAGTGGAACCAGTATCAAAACAAGAATAAAACCCAGTTTCTTAAGCATACTATACTCCTCTATTCAGATTGTTTTCAATATGTGCAAGGCTTATCCATAGATATAGTTGTGTCAAGCAAAATATCCCGAAATAGATATCATATTAAAGAGACTATTCAACGTTTTCATGCAGAGTTAACCTGTTCATAGACGCCCCTGTTTACCGATATCTGAACAGAATTGTTTAGCGGAATAGAAAAAGGTCGAGAGGTCGGATTTCCTTGGTTGTTTTGAAATGAAGTTTTGCCACTTCGCCCAGACGGTCTTTGCCGTATTGAGTGACAAACACTTTGGCTGCTTCTTTCACAGCTTTGCTTGCCCCTTTGGGAAATTTCAGCTTGTAGAATTTGCTCATGCTTTCAAAGGCATAAATCAACTGATAACGAGCCATTATGCTGGCTGCTGCCACGGCTAAATCCGCTTCTGCGCCGGGTCTTTCCGCAATCTGCAAATCGGGATAGCTTTTTCTGAGCTGATTGCCGGCTTTTTTGGAAGGACTGAACTGGTCTATAAGCACACCCTGCGTTTCGGGATGCAGTTTCAACAAATTGTCGATATTCTTGGCGTGCTGCCAGGCAAGCAGGTCATTCAAATTCTTTCTCTGGCTGACGAAGCCGGCATAAATCTCGTTATATTTGGCAGGCTTGAGGATGATGCTGTGTGAGCAATCAGGATAATCTGCATAAAGCTTTTTGGCAATCGGGACAATTTGCTTGTCATTAAGTTTCTTGCTGTCACAGACCCCAATTTGTTTCAGCTTGGCTGCATCAGTTGTTTTCATAAAGAAACTGCACACGATGATGGGACCAAAGTAGTCACCCTTGCCGCATTCGTCACTGCCGATCCAGGCTTGCCACTTGTGCAGAGCTATCTTTTCCGGTTCGCTTTTCCGACCCAGGCAGCTCTCAAGTTTGGGTCTTAAGACGTTAGCCCCGGAGCCGTTGATAACGGTGCTGATGCCTTTCTTTTCGGAATAATAGACATTTAGCAGGATTGTGCCTGTTCCTCCGGCAAATTCAAGTTGGATGCCATAGGCAATTTCTTTCTCATTGCATAGCTGCAAACCTGCTTTGCAGCATACTGGCAAGAGGTCTGCCAGAAAGGCTTGGATGGCTTTATGCATGTTTAACTCCAGTTATTTTTCACCACAAAGACACAAAGGCACAAAGAAAAGATGTAGTTCTGCATTTATGCAGGTCTTTTTACATTGGCACATCGTTCTTTATAAACATAAACCTGCCTGAAGGCAGAACTACGTGTTCCGTTTCACCTTTACACTCTTCCACCATTCCGCCATTTCACTTCTTTGTGCCTTCGTGTCTTTGTGGTAAAAAAACATCTTTCTTGACACAAAGACAAGGCGATTATTTCCTTATCTCAAAGAATAATCTGTTGGGAGAGTTGTCAATGATTACGGTCTATATAAACAATAAACCGGTATCGGTCAGCAAAGGCACCAAGGTTTTACATGCCGCTGCCAAAGCCGGATATCCGGTTCCGCATCTGTGTTATCACGAAGATTTACCCGCTTTTGGCAATTGCGGAGTTTGTGTGGTGGAAATTGCCGGACGGGTCGTCAGAGCTTGTTCCACTCCTTGTGAAGACGGCATGAAAATCATCACCTGCTCCAAAAAACTGCTGGATTTGCGCCGTGATGCGCTGGAAATCATCCTTTCCCAGCATCCCAATAACTGTCCGGAGTGCATCAAAAACGGGCGTTGTGAGCTGCAATCTTTAGCACAGCAATTGGCAATCAGGCATCTGCCCTTAAAGAAAATACATAAGAAATTCAAAGGACAGGATACTTCCTCTCCTTCTATAACGCTTGACCAAACCTATTGCATCCAATGCGGACGCTGCGTCTATGTTTGCCAGGAAATCCAGGCGGTCAATGCTTTGGAAAATAGCGAACGTGGGTTCAATACCTTTGTGGGACCCACTTTTCACCGTCCGCTGGAAGAAAGCGAATGCGTCAAATGCGGTCAGTGCAGCGCTCATTGTCCCGTGGCTGCCATCTATGAAGTGGACGATTCAGATGAAGTCTGGGCAGCTCTCTATGACCCCGGCAAGGTTGTCGTGGCACAGGAAGCACCTGCTGTCAGAGTGGCTCTGGGAGAAGAATTTGGCTACAAAGTCGGGACAAATGTAGTCGGGAAAATGTACACAGCTTTGCGTGAAATGGGCTTTAAGTATGTCTTTGACACCAATTTCGGCGCAGACCTCACCATTATGGAAGAAGCAAGTGAGTTTGTGGAAATCTTTAATAAGCGCCCGGAAGAGTTTCCTCTGATAACGACCTGCTGTCCCAGTTGGGTTGATTATCTGGAAAAGTTTTATCATGACCTGATACCGCATTTCTCCAGTGCCAAGAGTCCGCATCAGATGGTGGGAACGATGGTCAAGACCTACTGGGCGGAAAAGATGAAGATAGACCCCAAACAGATTTATCTCGTTTCCGTGATGCCCTGCACCGCCAAAAAGTATGAAATTGAGCGCATGGGAGACATGTATGCCAGCGGTAAACAGGATGTGGATGTCACCATCACAACGCGTGAACTGGCTCGAATGCTCAAAACCAGAGGCATAGAACTTCCTGCCCTTCAGGACGGAGTGGCAGACAATCCCCTCGGTGAATATTCCGGGGCAGGAACTATCTTCGGCGCAACAGGCGGGGTGATGGAAGCTGCCCTCAGAACAGCTTACAAACTTATTACAGATACCGAATTGCCCAATCCCGATATCAATTTCCTGCGTGGCTACAAAGGCATCAAAACAGGCGAACTCACCATTCTGGGCAAGACCATTCGCATTGCCGTGGCATCCGGACTGGCAAATGTGCAGCATCTGATGGATGAAATCCGGGCTGCCAAAGCTGAAGGAAAAGAAACACCCTATCATTTCATCGAAGTAATGGCTTGCCGGGGCGGTTGCGTGGGTGGAGGCGGACAGCCCTACAAATCCACAGCCAAGGTCAGAATTGCCCGTGCCAAAGGGCTTTACAAAGAAGATATTGGCATGCCTCATCGCGAGTCACACAACAATCCTTCCATCCAAAAGCTCTACAGCGAATATCTGGGCAAGCCTTTATCCGCCAAAGCAAAAAAGCTTTTGCACACCAGCTACAAAGCACGTCCCATGCAAATGCGGAGGCATCCTTCTGCTTGACAGTTTAGCACATATATAGATTAGTGTTCTTGGAGATTTTCGGGAGGGGCATTCTGCTCTGCGTCAAGGTGCAGGGACTTCTACTTTTGTTATTTAAGGTAAAGGAAAAGGCTGTTTATGCTCGAAAGTTTTGCCGGCAAAGTTATTGCAGGGATTATCTCGGTTTCTTCCCTGATGTTTACATCCTACACCGGTAACGACCCCGTTTTTATGCCGCTGCAAAGCCGGATAAGCCAAAACTATCTTCTGCTCAAAGCTACTCTGGACAAATCCTTTGATAACGATTTCTCGGATGTTTTCAAGTGTGGCAAACAAATCAGCATCCTGTACAAAATCGAAATCCGCCAGAATAACCGGGTTGCTCTTACCCGCAACTACCGCCATTCTGTTGTTTATGACCCCATGAACGCAAGCTGGAAGCTATACCGTTCTGAGCTAAATCAGACAGAAGTATTCACCAATTACCGGGAGCTTGTTAAAAATGTCTCCGAGTTGGAGTGTTCCATCCCCATCAATAATAATTGGAAAACTGTGGAAGTGAGCGCTGAATCCTGGCTGCCGGAGATTACTTTGACGCAGTCCAACCGAACCATTGACCTCATGGTGCTTTGGAAATTCCAGAGACCGCGGGTCAAAACCACTCTCAATGTCGGTCAGCCACAAAGAGGATAACAATATGAAGTTTAACCGCCCCGGACTGCGCACTTTTGTCTTTGCGCTCTATCTCATTCTTTCCATCAGCAGTTTGATTGTGCTCAACCAGTATTTCCTGCATAAGCACAATCAGATTACCAGCGGTTTTAACCAAATCCAGTTTGACGAGTCCCTGCATAAGCTGTCTTTTGGCTCTCCGGCAGACAGTCTGGCAGCCAATGCTCTGATGCTGCGCTACAGGGAATCGCTGTTTTCCATCAGGATGGCTTTGAAGGAGACGCAAATCTATTCCATCCTCATCCTGATTGCGCTGATAGTGGTTTCCGGCTTCCTCTTTACCATGATTATGCTGCGGCTCAGCAAACCTCTGGTAGAGCTTAAAGAAGCTACGGAACAAATCAGAGCGGGCAATTTTTCTGTGCATCTGCCCGAAAACGGCATCTTTGAAATGAAAGCGCTCAAAGGCTCTTTCAACCGCATGTCCCACGAACTGGAAACCACCCAAAAGAGACTGCTGGTCGCCGAGAAAGAGATGATTTGGAAAGACCTTTCCCGCATTCTGGCGCATGAAATCAAGAATCCACTCACCCCCATTCAGCTTGCTGTCCAGCGTTTGGAAGAAAAGGTTGAAACAGAGCCCGAAAAGATAAACGACATGCTGCCCGATACCCTCAAAATCATCCAGCAGGAAATCGAAAACCTGCGGCTATTGGCGCAGGACTTCAGCAGTTTTGCCAAGATTGCCCAGCCTCAGTTTGAGACCTTTGACCCGGCGGAAGCTGTGAAAGAAATCATGCTTTCCTATCAGGCAAATTTCAAGATTCAGTTTGCTTTGGAAGAAGGACATCTGATTAAGTTTGACCGCACTCATTTTTACCAGATAATGACCAATATCGTGCAAAACGCCCTGGATGCCTCATCAGCCGAATGCCCCATCACTATCAGCTTGAGCACCAATAAGACTTTCGTCATTCTCACTGTCAAAGATGCCGGCTGCGGCATTGACCCGGACGATATGAACCGCATCTTTGAGCCCTATTTCTCACGTAAAAACAGAGGAACAGGTTTGGGACTGGCACTGGTTAAACGCCTTGTGGAAGCCAATCAGGCTGTCATCCGGGCAAAAAGCAAAGTCGGCGAAGGCAGCGAATTTATCCTCATCCTCGAAGATGTGAAAGCACGCAGGTCATTTTTAAAAGAGGAAGCGTAATTTACCACAGAACAACCACAGAATTTACAGAAAGCACTGAAATAGTATGTAGTACCGCATTCATGCGGTTTTATTAGCTGTGAAACTGTAACTACAAACCTTAGACGAGGAATTATGAAAATACTTGTCATCGATGACGAGAAAAACATCTGCCTGACCCTGCAGGGTATTCTGGAAGACGAGCAGTATAATGTAGCCTGCGCCGTCAGCGGTAAGGAAGGCGTCCGAACCTTTGATGACTTTGAGCCTGATATTTTGCTTTTGGACGTCAAACTGCAGGATGCCAACGGTATCGAAATTCTGGAAGGCGTGATGAAGTCTGACCACCCGATACCGGTTATCATGATTTCCGGCAATAGCAGCATCAGCGATGCGGTCAAATCTATTAAACTGGGTGCTTTCGATTTTTTGGAAAAGCCTCTGAGCCTGCCCAAAGTCAAGATAACAGTCAAGAAAGCAGTCGAATTCCGTCAGCTCACTTTGCAGATGAACCAGCTCCGTGAACAGTATGAACGCGAGTGGACTATGATTGGCAGCAGCAGATTGATGCAGGATTTGCAGCAGGTAATCAGCCGGGTTGCACCCAGTAATGCCAAAATCCTTATCCGCGGTGAAAGCGGAACCGGCAAAGAACTCGTAGCCAGAGCAATTCACGGACGCAGCCCCCGTTTCAACAACCCCTTTATCAAATTCAATTCTGCCGCCATACCGCGTGAACTGGTGGAAAGCGAGCTTTTTGGTTTTGAAAAAGGCGCTTTTACCGGAGCAATCCGAAATAAGCGCGGTAAGCTGGAAGAAGCAGATGGCGGAAGCCTCTTTCTGGACGAAATCGGCGATATGGATTTAGCCGCTCAGGCAAAGATTTTGCGCGTCATTCAGGAAGGTGAATTTGAGCGGGTGGGTAGCAATAAAGTGCATTATATCGATGTCCGAATCATTGCCGCCACCAATAAAAACCTGGAAGAAATGGTGGAAACCGGCGCGTTCAGAGAAGACCTTTTTTACCGTCTGAATGTAGTGCCCGTGGTTAGTCCGCCTTTGCGCGAGCGCAAGGAAGACATCCCGCAACTGATAGACTATTTTTCCATGCGCATGGCAGGGGAAATGAAAGCAGCGCTCAAAACCTTTGCGCCCGATGCCCTCGCTTTTCTGCAAAGTCTGGCTTTTCCCGGCAACGTGCGGGAGCTCAAAAACCTGATTGAGCGCATCTACATCCTCTGCGACCACAAAACCATTACCAAAGCGGAACTGGAATCCTCAGCCTGTATTTCTCTGACCGGTTCCAAACTGGATGAAACCGGCTTTTGGATTGACACGATACCCTTTGCCGACAAGAAACGTGAATTTGAGACCAAGTACCTGTCCACTCAGCTCAAACTGCACGGCAACAACGTTTCCAAAACTGCCGATGCCCTGGGTTTGCAACAAAGCAACCTTTCCCGCAAATTGCACGAGCTGGAACTGCTTTAATAGAGGGTTTGTTTTTATTAATCTTTGGTAATTTTGCAGAGCCGCATCTGTCTTTTTTATCTACCCAAAGAGACTTCGAGAAAAAGCTGAGCCACAGAGATTGTTTTGATGCTTAACGCAGAGAAGCTCAGGGTGACAAAACAGGGGTTATGATGAAAAAAATTACGCTAATAGCTGTCATAATGTTCTCTTTAATATTGCTTGCAAATTGTTCCCGTAAGCAGACAACTGAAAATACTGAAGCCGGCGATATCCTCATTACGGTAAACCTGCAGCCGGTTCTGCATCATTATCTGCCGGTTACGAGAGTGACGGCACAGGCTTTTGTGCCTGATAGCAGGCGAGTTTATGAACTGGAGATAGACAGCACTTTTGCCACAGGGGTCATTCCTAATCTGGAAACAGGCGTTTATTTAATTCTGGTAAATGTTTATTCTGATACACTGTTAGTAGCTTCGGGAACAAACACTGGAACCGTTACTGAGGATGAAGACGCAGCCGTTCAGATAGAACCGGAAATGTCTTCCGCAGTTAACAACAGGGTTCTTTTGGTGGGCAACAGCCACACATATTACAATCAGGGAGTTGATTTGCATATCCGTCAGTTAATTGCAGGCTGCTTCGGAGCGACGGTATCTGCCTGCACTCAAGGCGGTTACTCTCTGCAAAACCATTTCAACGACCCCAATACTATCAACACAATCCGCAACGGCAACTGGGATTTGGTATTTCTGCAGGAAAACAGCCAGTATCCGGTAGAGCAGACCGAACTGTTTTATGAATATGCGGCGAAACTGGATACGGTAATCCGTCAATGCGGTGCCAGAACAGGCTTATACATGACCTGGGCGTGGGAAAACAACCCGGAAATGTATGAGCCTGTCGTAAACGCTTACAACACAATCGGCGCGGAACTGGGGGCTGTCGTTGCTCCCTGCGGAATTGCCTTTCACAATGCGTTACAGATAAACCCGCTGCTGGAGCTTTATGATGCGGATACCTCCCATGCCAGCCTGAACGGCACATTTCTGGCTTCCTGCGTGATTTATGCAACTATCTGGAACTACAATCCGGTAAATTCAAGCTATGTTCCAGCCGGGATTGACAGCACGACGGCGGTTTTTCTGAAACAGACTGCCTGGAACACGGTGCAGGAATATCAGGCAAGCAGAGAACTGAGGACTTTGGAAAGAATGATGGACGGATTACCCAAAGCTATTGCTTACCGTGAACAAGAACGACTTTTGAAGGCGGAATAATTAAACAGATAACTATCATCGGAGCAGGGCTGGCTGGCAGCGAAGCAGCTTTGCAATTAGCGGACAAAGGCTGGCAGGTGAAACTCTATGAGATGCGCCCTGCCAAAATGACACCTGCCCATCAGACCGGCAATTGTGCAGAACTGGTCTGCAGCAATTCGCTCAAATCATTAAGAACAGATACAGCTGCGGGTTTGCTCAAAAAAGAAATGCAAATGCTGGATTGCAAACTGTTGGAGATAGCACTGGAAACATCCGTTCCCGCCGGACATGCCCTGGCTGTGGATAGAGATATCTTTGCTGAGAAAGTGACGACACTGCTGCAAACCCATCCTATGATTGAGCTTATCCGCGCAGAAGTTACGGAAATCCCGGATGGAATTGTTATCCTGGCGGGCGGTCCTCTGACTTCGGATGCTTTGATGCAGACCCTGATTAATAAGCTGGGTGAGCAGCATCTCTATTTCTTTGATGCGATTGCGCCAATCGTGAGCGCGGATTCCTTGGACAGAAACATCATCTTTGATAAAAGCCGTTATGATAAAGGCGAAGCAGACTATCTGAATTGCCCTTTCAATAAAGAAGAATACACCGCCTTTGTGGAAGCTCTGCAGCAAGGCGAAAAGCATACAGCGCACGAATTTGAGAATGAGTTCTTTAAAGAGCTGAACTTTCGTTTCTATGAGAATTGCCTGCCTATAGAAGAGCTGGCAAGGCGTGGGATTGATACCTTGCGGTTTGGGGTTTTGAAACCGGTTGGCTTGGAAGACCCGCGCACCGGCAGAAGACCTTATGCAGTTTTGCAACTCAGGGCTGAAAGCACAGACAGAACTGCTTTTAATCTGGTCGGCTGCCAGACTATGCTCAAATATGGAGTGCAAAAAGAGATTTTCAGGCTCATTCCGGGCATGGAACAGGCTGAATTTATGCGCTTCGGCTCTATTCACCGCAATGCTTATCTCAATTCTCCTGCCCTCCTGAATGAAAACCTTTCTCTCAAAGCCATGCCCGATGTCTGGCTGGCAGGTCAGTTCAGCGGAGTGGAAGGCTATACGGAGTCCATTGCCATGGGACTTTTGGTCTCAATAATAGTAGATGGCAGTGTTTCGATATTGCCGGAAAGCACAATCCTGGGACAGTTCTGGAGAAAACTGATTACGCCATCGGAGCAGAGGTTTACTCCTGTAAATGCCAACTTTGGGCTGATGCCGGAACTGATTGGAATTGACAAAAAGGATAAGAAAGCAGAATATGTAAACAGGTCGCTCAGAGACTTGAAACAGTGGAAAAGTGAAACAGTGGGTGAGATCACGGAACACACGGAAAAGTCGGAATAAACGGAAAGGAAAAGACTACCCACAGAGACACAGAGAAAAAGTGAGATGAGAGAAAAGAAAAAAGAGTACTCTCTGCATCTCTGCTTCTCTGCGTTAAAAAAACCTTTCTCTGTGACTCTCTTTTACCTCTGTGTCTCTGTGTGGAGAAAGATAAAATAAGATTCCTGCCTGCGCAGGAACGACAATAGGAGAAAGTTATGAAGAAACTAATTGCTGCTTGTGGTATCAATTGCGCTGATTGTGGAGCCAGGCAAGCCACTATCGAAAATGACGATGCCAAGCGTAAAGAAGTTGCCGCCAAATGGTCCAAAGCCTATGAGGCAGACCTGTCAGTTGAAAGCATCAATTGCACCGGCTGTATGGAAGAGGGTGTCAAATTCTCTCATTGTAACGAATGTGAAATCCGTGAATGCGTTAAGGATATGGAAATCAATAACTGCTCAGAATGCGAAGAATATCCTTGTGAAGAAATGGAGCAATTTCTGGAACATGTGCCGGAAGCAAAAGCAAATTTAGACGAACTGAGAAAGTAGCGCTGTTTGGAGAAATTTTTAGCAGCTTGCGGGATTGACTGCAGTGATTGTGATGCCAGGATTGCCACGCTTGCCAATGATGACACCAAAAGAGCATCCGTTGCAGTCAACTGGGCAGACGAATACGGGGCAGGTTTAAAAGCAGCAGATATCAATTGCACGGGTTGTATGGAACCGGGAGTGCTGTTTATCCATAGCAGAAAATGCGACATCAGAGCTTGCGTGCTTGAGAAGGGACTGAGCAATTGCGCAGAATGTCCTGACTTTGCCTGCGATATCATTACCCAATTTATGAATGAAGTACCTCCCTCCCTGAAAAACCTGGAAGAATTAAGGGAGAGTCATTGAAACGAATATTTCTTGTAGCTCTGACATTGCTGGTTGTATCTATTTGCCTGGCAGGAGAGACTGAACAAGGTATTTATTACAAAGATGGGACTTTTCAGAAGGGTAGCGTGGAACAACGTAAACCAGTACTTGCTAATTCATATCTCATTTTAAATGACAGCTTAAAAGTAACATTGGAGACCGTGAGAGGTTTCATAGATGAGAAGGGTTACCATTTGAAGATTACAAATCCCAATGGGAAGCATGATTGTGCAACTCAGGTTATTGAAGGTAAAATATCAGTATATAATAATTTTGCAGTAGTAAGTACCGGATTTGGAACTAAACGTAAAACAACTTATTATTACAATTCTGATGAGAGCGTTGGTTTTGAAGTTAACTATAAGAACCTGAGGTATACACTTTCCGAAAATCCGCAATGTAAAAGTATCCTGATGTTGCAAACAAAACCCGAAAAAATGAGTCAATTGGATTTAATAAAAGTAATTCAGGAGTATAATAAGGAACCTTAGCACAATTTATCAGTTTAGACCATTGTTCCATCCTTCAGGCAGTTTATGAAATCGAATAGTTCGTTACGTCATTATGCCTGGCAAACATTATGATTGACAAACATAATGATATTGGTTTGTGTGGTATCATTCTAACCTATAGGAGGTTAGCGTGAAGTTTTTGAACAGGATAGAAGAACAAGACATCTTAAGTGCAGAGCTTGCTAAACCTGATTCCCGCTTTATCGTTTTATACGGTAGAAGACGCATTGGGAAAAGCGCTCTATTGCAGCACATTTTAAAAAAGAATAGTGTTTACTATCTGGCTGATATTAACGAAGCTGAAGTGCAACGCAGCTTTTTTATATCTCAATTTAGCGCTCTATTACCCGGTATAGACAGAGTACAATATTCAGACTGGAATACACTATTTAACCAAATAAATAACCAGATTAAAAGCAAGATTACTATATGTATTGATGAATTTCCTAATTTAGTAAAGACTTCTCCGGAATTACCCAGTGTTATCCAAAAAATTATAGACATGAAGCAGAACTCGATGTTCCATTTGATCTTATGCGGTAGCAGTCAGCAAATGATGCAAGGCTTAGTTCTCGATAAATCTTCACCCCTGTTTGGCAGAGCACACCGCATTATGAAACTAATGCCGATGTCGATAAAATATCTGTCAGAAGTCTTGAAATTAAGTTCTGCTCAAGCAGTTGAGGAATATGCAGTATGGGGCGGGATTCCACGTTATTGGGAGCTTCGCAGTGAATACCCTTCTCTGGAGATTGCGATTAAAGAACTGATCTTAAATCCTTATGGTGTGCTTCACGAAGAACCTCTTCGGCTTTTTATGGAAGATTTACGCAATGCAGTGCAACCCATCAGTATTGCATCACTAATCGGGCAAGGTTGCCATAAACTATCAGAAATTGCTGCCAGGCTAAATAAACCGGCTACAAATCTGACCAGACCGATGCAAACGCTTATAGAAACAGGTTATATAAAACGAGATATTGCCTGGGGAGAATCAGAGAAAAACAGTAAAAAGACACTTTATAGGCTCATAGACCCTCTATCCAATTTCTTCTTCACTTTTATCATTCCCAATCAATCTAAATTACACAGCGGACATTTAGATGATATTTACCGTTTAATTGAAAGCCGTTTGCCAATCTTTGTCTCTGAAACCTGGGAAGAACTTTGCCGTCAATATGTTTCTGACCTGGAAATAGATGGCTTCCGGTTTTTACCTGCTCAAAGGTGGTGGTCTCAGTCAAAGCATGAGACTTCTGCTGAGATAGACATCATTTGTGAGTCTATAGATGGAGAATGTTTGTTAATCGGTGAGTCTAAATGGCAATTCAAAAAAAAGCCTCAATCAATTCTGAATGAACTGAACAAGAAACTTCCCCTCTTGCATTTAAATAAGCAATACAAGAAGATTTATAAGCTAATCATGCTGCCAGATATAAAGCAGTCTATTAACGGCAATATCATCTTTGCTAATGCTGAAATGCTGTAGTTTTATCCATTCAAGCTCTTGTGTGCTTAACTGTATGTAATTTACTTTATTATCTGATTGACGATTACCCTATATCAGACAAAGGTGTATAAATATCCGTATAGTGTTCTAGAGATAAAGAGGTTTTGAGCATGTGCAAACGTTGGCAAGACAATTGGTTATCCACTCGTGAAAGGGTCGGCTGGGTTGATTTAAAAACAGCAACACCCGAGACATATAGGAAGCTTGGCTTCAAATGCGGACTGGAAGTTCATCAGCAGTTATTGACGCAGAAGAAGCTGTTTTGCCGTTGCACGGCAGGCATTTATCACGACTTTGACAATTATGATGCAGAAATAGTGCGGCACATGCGTCCGACTTTATCCGAACTGGGTGAATATGACGGCACTGCTTTGATGGAATTCAAGACCCGCAAGAAGATTGTGTATCGCATCAAGAACGACTCTGCCTGCACTTATGAAGTGGATGACACTCCTCCCTTTGCCTTCAATCAGGAAGCTCTTTCCCATGCCATGCAGATTGCCCTGCTGCTCAAAATGAATATCGTGGGAGAGCTGCACATTACCCGCAAACAATATCTCGATGGCAGCATTCCCACCGGATTTCAGAGAACAACAATCCTGGGCATTGAAGGCGAAATCCCCATTTCCAATAAGAAAATCAAACTTATTCAATTTAGTATAGAAGAAGACAGTTGCCGCGAGGTTTCAGACATTCGCCACACGCGCGTTTATTATGCCGATAGGCTGGGTATGCCACTGATTGAAACAGTGACTTATCCCGAAATGCTTACACCCCAGGAAGCTGCCGAAGCAGGCCAATACATCAGATTTTTGGCACGCAGCAGTGGCAAAGTGCGCGTTGGCATCGGTGCTGCCCGTCAGGATGTAAACGTCAGTGTTACAGGCGGTACGCGGATTGAAATCAAAGGTGTTTCGCACATTACCTGGATTCCCAAACTCACTCATACAGAAGCTTTCCGTCAATATGCCCTGCTGCAGATAAAAGCAGACTTGGCAGAAAAAATACCAAAGCAGAAAGACTGGGATATTAGCTCCAAAGTCCTGCCGGCAGATGAATGGAAACACATCCCCTTGCTCAAAAAAGCTTCCGCCGAAAACTGGAAACTGGTAGCAGTTAATCTGCCGGGCTTTGCTGAAATACTCTCTTTCTTTACTCAGCCGGGACGTACTTTTGCCGATGAAATTGCTGACCGGCTCAAGGTTATTGCTTGTCTGGAAAAACCCAATATGTTTTATTCCGAAGAGCTGAAACCTTGTCTTTCAGGAGCTGAATGGGACAAGATAGTGTTGGCTTTGAAAGCAGAAAAGACTGATGCTCAAATCCTGTTCTGGACTCCCGATGAGGATATGAAAACAGCGCTTGAAACCATTGCAGAACGCTGCAAACTTGCCTTTTCGGGGGTTCCCAATGAAACCCGCAAAGCAATGGATAACGGCACCACAATCTTTGAAAGAGTGCTGCCGGGTGCGGACAGAATGTATCCTGACACAGATTCTGCTCCCATTTCCATCAAGGATGAGACTATTGAAGCAGCCCGTAAAATCTTGCCGGTTGATTTACAGGAAAGGCTCAATCAGCTTAGTGCCTGGAATGTTCCGGTTGATGCTTTTGCCTATATTTTGCGCAATAACCTGATGCCCGTGATTGAACAGATGTCAGCAAAGCAAAATCTGCATCCCAAATTCATTGCCCTCGTCTATGCGCATAAGCTGAAAAGCATGCAGGGCAGAGACCCGCTGCCTTTTGACCATGAACGCATCAGCGATATCCTTTCCTTTATCCGCAGCCGCAATCTTGCTCTGGACATTTTGCCTTATATGCTGGAAGTGCTGTATAAAAACCCCAATATCCAGTTCTCTTCCGTGCTTTCCATGATAAATTACCATCACGCTGAATCGGAAGCTATCTTCAAGGAAATCCCTGTGCTCCGAGCGATGTTTGCCAAGCTTGCACACAAATCGGATTGTCAGGCAGAAGTCAGATGGATTATGGGCAGGTTGCGTAAACCGGCACTGGGTAACCTTCCTCTCAAGGAACTCAATGCCAGAGTAGGAGCGGAAGTCTGTGGTGAGGTGCCGAATGCTTGATTTATTTAAAGGTTACAAAGGCAAAGCGCTCGATACACTCAAGAACTTCAAAGCACGGGTTTGGGGTGACACAACCGTGGAAACCACCCGCGGACGCTTTCAGGGCATCATCCTGCCCCGCAGCGAAAACGATGATGACAAGCATATCGTAATCAAGCTCATCACAGGCTATAACGTTGGCATCGATGTCGATACCATCCTTGAGATGAAGGAAACCGGTTACAAAGAAGCGCATTACAAAATCCCTGAACGGGAATTTCCCTTCACGCCGGGACTGCCCAAAGTTAAACTCTTCGGAACCGGCGGAACCATCGCATCCCGTCTTGACTACCGCACCGGGGCAGTTATTCCCGCTTTTTCTCCCGGCGAATTATATGGCGCAGTGCCTGAACTGGCTGATATCTGTAATCTGGACACGGAAAAGCTTTTTGCTGTGTTCTCGGAAAACATGGGACCGGAGCAATATAAAAAGCTGGCAATTTCCATCGGAAAGGAAATTAGCAAAGGCACGCAGGGCATCATCATCGGGCACGGCACAGACACTATGCATCACACAGCGGCGGCGATGTCCTTCATGTTGCAAAATTTACCCGTTCCGGTTGTGATGGTGGGTTCGCAGCGTTCCAGCGACAGACCTTCTTCCGATGCAGCGCTAAATCTGATGCATGCTGCCAAAACTGCCGGACACAGCGATATTGCCGAAGTAATGGTCTGTATGTTTGGTCCTACCAGTGATGAATATGGTCTGCTGCATCAAGGCACGCGGGTGCGCAAGATGCATTCTTCCTATCGAAGCACTTTTCGCACGATTGGTGACACTCCCATAGCCATGGTTTCCAGAGACAAGATTACTCCTATTAAAACTGACTATAATCCACGCCGCACTGACCATAACGTCAATGTTCTGCCTTTCTTTGAAGAGCGGGTTGCCATCGTTTATTACTACCCGAATATGCATCCCGATATCATTGATTCGCTTACAGATAACGGCTACAAAGGTATCATCATTGCCGGAACGGGTCTGGGGCATATCAATAAACCTGTCTATCCTGCTATCAGACGCGCTGTGGAAAAGGGCGTGCATATCTTTATGACAGTCCAGACCTTATGGGGTTTCGTGCACATGTTTGTTTATGACACAGGACGCGACCTGATGAGCATGGGCATCACTCCGGGTGAAAACCTTTTACCGGAAGTGGCTTATATCAAGCTGGGCTGGGTTTTGGGACAGACCAATGACAAAGAAGAAGTCCGCAGACTGATGCTGACCCCCATAGCCGGAGATATCACAGACGGCGAACCCTATAACGGCTATCTCATCTTCCAGGGCGGTATCCCCGAAGTAGAAGAGTTTATCCGCAAGTTCCATAAATAGTATTAGTCATCCTGAGCCTGTCGAAGGATGAGCTTAAGCCTGTACTGAGCTTGCCGAAGTGAAGGATGAGCTTACCGAAGGGCGTCGTCCTTGCGAAGGCTTCTACTCGTCATTCCCGCGTAGGCGGGAATCCAGTTCCTTAGAAAGCGAAACGCAGTGCAGCGATAAGATGCAGCAATTCATAATTCGTAATTCATAATTTGAAATAGTCACCCTGAGCCTGTCGAAGGGTCTTCTGCGTGATATATATGCTCTTTAGTCAGTTGGGGACAACTGACCTACGATTGTTATTTCTCAGGCTGTCATTCATAATTCGTAATTCGTAATTTGAAATAGTCACCCTGAGTCTGTCGAAGGGTCTTCTGCGTGATATCGATGCTCTTTAGTCAGTTGGGGACAACTGACCTACGATTGTTATTTCTCAGGCTGTCATTCATAATTCGTAATTTGAAATAGTCACCCTGAGCCTGTCGAAGGGTCTTCTGCGTGATATCGATGCTCTTTAGTCAGTTGGGGACAACTGACCTACGATTGTTATTTCTCAGGCTGTCATTCATAATTCGTAATTCATAATTCTTAACTCACTCTGGCTTGCCAGAGTGTATCCTCCGGCTGAAATGTGCCGCCCGGGCACCACATTTTGAACGGTGGCATACCACATATAAAGCGGATTCAATTGAGAAGAAATAGTGAGCAAGTACATGTCCATCATACCGGACAGTGTCGTCCCTGGCGAAGCGGAGCCCTTGTTGCGAACTCAAAAGCAATGAGGCATTCAGGGATTTGTCATCCTCGACTACAGGGTTCCCTTAATCTATTTGATTATGGGATGTGCTATCGGGGATCCATTTCCTTTAAAAGTGAAACGTAGTGTAGCGATAAGATGCAGCGGAAATAATTCATAATTCATAATTTGTAATTATTAATCTGCCCCGCCCGTGGCACTCTATTCCTGAGGCAATGCAAGGGCTACGTTTAGCGGACAATACAGGAACGTTTGTTGCCTAATCATCCGCTAATCACTGCCTAATCACTGCCTAAACAATAGGGAAGGAAAGAAGTAGGATAACTGTCCCCAGTTGTCCAAAGGAATGTAGGATAACTGTCCCCAGTTGTCTAAAGGAATGTAGGATAACTGTCCCCAGTTGTCCAAAGGAATGTAGGATAACTGTCCCCAGTTGTCTAAAGGAATGTAGGATAACTGTCCCCAGTTGTCCAAAGGAATGTAGGATAATTGTCCCCAGTTGTCTAAAGGATAGCTGATTAAGCATCCTGCATGTTCATTGATCATTAGACAACAAATATTGTAACTAATTCACAGAAAAGAAAAAACATTGACAAGTAATGTCAGGCTCAATCATGTTGCTTGTGATAGGAATGGAGGTATCTTTGCTAAATCAAAACCCGGAACAATTAGCCAGAGACAAGATTGATGAGCTGTTGAGAGCCTCCGGCTGGCTGGTGCAAAGCAAGACAAGTATAAACCTAAATTTAGGCTTGGGTATTGCTGTCCGGGAGTTTCAGACTGATATCGGTCCGGTTGATTATGTCCTGTTTGTGGATAAAAAGCCAGTTGGAGTCCTGGAAGCGAAGAAAGAAGACGAAGGCTTCCGGCTTAACATTCATGAAGAACAGGTGCTGGACTATTCCAAAGCAAGCTTAAAGTATCAAATCAATCAGGAACCCTTGTCATATATCTATCTCAGTACGGGCAGTATCATACATTTTACTGATGCCACAGACCCCAAACCCCGCTTTAGGGAGATATTCACCTTTCACAGACCAGAAACACTCAGAGATTGGCAAAAAGCCAAACACTCGATAAGAAGCAGACTGCAAGACTTACCTGTACTGAATACATACAAGCTTCGGGACTGCCAGACCACAGCTATCAATACGCTGGAAGATTCCTTTAAGCATGCCCGCCCCAAAGCTCTGATCCAGATGGCAACCGGTAGCGGTAAGACTTTTACTGCCATTACCTTTATCTATAGATTACTCAAACACTGCAATGCCAAAAAGGTGCTGTTCCTGGTGGATACCCGCAACCTGGGGGAACAGGCGGAACAGGAATTTATCTCTTATCTGCCCAATGATGACAACCGTAAATTTACTGAGCTGTATAACGTGGCTCGCTTGCAATCAAGCTATATCCCTCCTGACAGCCAGGTTTATATCACCACGATTCAGAGACTTTATGCCATCCTCAAAGGTGAAGAGCTCAAAAAAGGCGCAGAGGATATTCATCCCACGGCTGCTTTTAAGACCAAACAGCCGCAGCCAGTGGAATACAGTGCAGCCTTGCCCATAGAATATTTTGACTTTATCGTGATAGACGAATGCCACCGCAGTATCTATAATCTCTGGAAACAGGTGCTGGAATATTTTGATGCCTTTTTGATAGGGCTTACTGCCACACCAGATAAGCGCACCTTTGCCTTTTTCAATCAGAATGTGGTGAGTGAATACACGCATGAAAATGCTGTGGCAGACGGTGTAAACGTGGGTTATGATGTCTTTCTGATAGAAACAGAGATTACAGCCGAAGGTGCCAAAATCAACTGTGGTGAATTTATCGAAACCAGGGAAAAGTGGTCACGCAAAAAGTACTGGACTCATCTGGATGATGACCTCACCTATACCGGCAAACAATTAGATAGGGACATCGTCAATCATAACCAAATCAGGACAATCTTGCAAGCATATAAAGATAATTTAGGCGTTATGTTTCCCGGTCGTGCAGAACCACCCAAAACACTGATTTTTGCCAAAGACGACAGCCATGCGGACGACATCGTGCATATCTGCCGGGAAGTTTTTGACGAGGGTAATGAATTTTGTAAGAAAATCACTTATATTACCGATAATCCCAAATCTGTTCTGGCACAGTTCCGCAATAGTTTTAACCCCAGAATTGCCGTCACGGTGGATATGATTGCCACCGGTACAGATGTAAAACCTTTGGAATGCCTGATTTTTATGCGTGATGTGAAAAGCCGCAACTACTTTGAACAAATGAAAGGCAGAGGCACCCGGGTAATTTCTCTGGATGATCTGCAAAAGGTGACACCCTCGGCTGTTTATACCAAAGACCATTTTATCATTGTTGATGCCATTGGCGTAACTAAAACCACCAAGACAGACAGCCGTCCGCTGGAGCGCAAGCCCACCACACCTTTGAAAGATCTGCTGGGCATGGTAACAGTGGGAGTCAAAGACGAAGAGGTCTTTACCTCTCTGGCTGGCAGACTGGCACGATTGGAACAAGTGATGACCAAGGCTGACAAAGAAAAGTTTACAGAGCTGGCAACCAAACCCGTAAATGTGGTAATCAGGGAACTGCTCAATGCTTATGACCCTGACCAGATAGAATCAGAAGCCAGACAGCAAAACAGACTTTCTCCTGAGCAAGAGCCAACCCCTGAACAGACTACTCAAGCACAGGAAGTTCTCGCCGGCAAAGCAGCAGAAAGCTTTAATGGTGACCTCAATAGCTTTGTTGAAAAAGTGCGCCGTACCAATGAACAGACTATAGATAACCACAATCCTGATAGAGTAAGAATTGCCGACTGGAGCGCAAACACCAATGAAGAAGCTATCAAACTGATAGATGAATTCAAAGCCTATATTATTGTTAATAAAGACGAAATCACCGCTTTGCAGTTCTTTTATGCCCAACCTTTTCAAAGAAGGCAATTAACCCATAAAATGGTGAAAGAACTGGTGGATAAGCTCAAAGCAGATAAACCCAATCTGGCTCCCAGCCGGGTTTGGCAGGCTTATGAACAACTGGATAAGCTAAAACACTCCAGCCCCAAAAGCGAACTGGTTGCTCTGGTCTCGCTGATTAGAAGAGTGATAGGTCTGGATGAAGTCCTGATTCCCTTTAATAAAACCATAGATAAAAACTTCCAGGATTGGGTCTTTGCCAAACAAGCCGGAGCGCTGAAGTTCAATGAAGAACAAATGACCTGGCTCCGCATGATAAAAGAACATATCACCTCTTCCTTCTCTGTGGATAAAGATGCACTGGAATACACTCCCTTCATTGAAAAAGGCGGGCTTAACAGAATGTGGGAACTGTTTGGTGACAAGGTTGACGATGTTATTGCTGAATTGAATTATACATTGATAGCTTAAGAATATGAATGAATGGGCAAAATGTACTTTAGGTGAGCTTGTTAGCTTTGAGTATGGAAAATCACTTACTAAATCAAATAGAAACCGTGAAGGTGAATATCCTGTAATTGGCTCAAATGGTATTGTAGGTTACCATAATAATTATATATGTGAAGGACCGGGAATTGTAGTTGGCAGAAAAGGTGCTGCTGGCGAAGTTACGTATATTAAAAGAGATTTCTGGCCAATTGATACAACATACTATATTGACATAACTGAGAATACTGATATTAAATTCATTTACTACTTGTTAAAATCTCTAGTACTTCAACAATATGACAAATCAACTGCAATTCCTGGGCTAAATAGAAATGATGCATATCGGATAAGTACATTATTACCTTCCCTTCCCGAACAACGTGCAATTGTAGCCAAACTGGAAACTCTCCTGAGTGATTTGGATAATGCAGTTACTTCTCTCAAACAGGCAAAAGACCAAATTAAAACCTACCGCCAGTCTGTTCTCAAAGCTGCCTTCACAGGTAAACTCACAGAAGAATGGAGAAAACAACAAACTAACCAACCTACTGACTGGAAAGATACTACTTTTGGAAAGATGGTACCGGAAATGAGAAGAGGACCTTTCGGAAGTTCCATAAAAAAGAGTTTTTTTGTTGAAACAGGTTATAAAGTCTATGAACAGCAAAATGCTATTAAGAAATCTTGCAAATTAGGCTCATACTACATTGATGAAGAGAAATACAAAGAGCTAATTGCATTTAAAGTAAATCCTGGTGACTATATTGTAAGTTGTGCTGGCACTATGGGAGAGTTGTACAGATTACCAGATGACACACCTCTTGGTGTAATAAATCAAGCTTTGTTGAGACTTAGGTTAGATGCTAATGAAGTTCTAAACAAATACTTTGAATACTACTTTTACTATCCAATATTCCGCAAGCTTCTGTTTAAAGATTCTAAGGGAACGGCTATGCAGAATCTTGCAGAGATAAAATCATTGAAATGGATTCCAATATCATTACCAACATTAGAAGAGCAACAACAAATCATTGAAGAAATCGATAGCCGTTTCTCAGTAGCAGACCAGTTAGAGCAGACTATAGACGAGAGTCTGATTAAAGCTGAAGCCTTGAAACAGAGCCTGCTCAAGCAAGCCTTTGAAGGCAGGTTGCTCACAGAACAGGAATTAGCAGAAACCCGCCAAGCCCCGGATTGGGAACCAGCAGAAAAGTTACTTGAAAGAATAAAAGCTAGTAAAAAGTGAGGGAGATACTCGATGATCAGCTTTAAGGAAAATATATGAACTTACCGATAAATATTAACGACTTGCTTCAGGCAAAGACTGTCGAGAGTGAAAGAATTGAATACAAGGAAGGTTGGAATCCCGAAGCTGTATTACATACAATGACTGCTTTCGCCAACGATTTTAATAATCAGGGCGGTGGCTACATCATAATTGGCATCAAGGCTGAGGATGGAGTTCCAATCTTACCACCTACAGGATTACAACAAAATCAGTTAGATCCTTTCCAAAGAGAATTGCTGGGATTATATCATAAGATGTTGCCTGACTATTTTCCGATTGTGGAAGTTGCAGAAGTTCAAAATAAGCTGATTCTGGTAATCTGGTGCCCGGGAGGTCAAAACCGACCATACAAATGCCCTATAGATTTGGTAAAACAAAATGTTCGATATGCCTATTATATCAGAAGATATTCAAACACAGTAATAGCAAATCATGACGAGGAAATTGAGCTGATGCAATTAGCAGCAACTGTTCCCTTTGATGACAGGATAAATCACCGTGCAAAGGCAAGCGATATAAATTTAGGGCTTATTCGTGCTTACCTTCAGAGCGTTAAAAGTGACTTATTCGATTCTTCAGCTAAGATGGATTTTGCTGATTTACTACGCAGAATGAACCTTGTGGAAGGTCCTCCGGAGCAATTATACCCCAAAAATGTAGCTCTGATGTTCTTTTGCCCAAAGCCGGATAGTTATTTCCCTTATACCCAAATTGACCTGGCTTATTTCCCTGAAGGTGAGGGAGCAGATAACTTCACAGAAAAGATATTCAAAGGACCTATCAATATAATGCTGCAGGAAGCATTGGATTACCTGAAAGCCAGTTTTATTACAGAAAAGATAATGAAAATTGAAGGTCAGGCAGAAGCAATCAGAGTATTCAACTATCCCTTTGCTGCCATTGAAGAAGCCCTATGCAATGCAATTTATCACCGCTCGTATGAAGAAAGAGAGCCAGTTGAAATAAAAATCCTACCCGATAAAATCATTATCAGTAGCTTTCCCGGACCAGACCGCTCTATTTCTGACAAAGACTTATCTGAATTAAGAATAATATTCCGGCGGTACCGGAACCGGAGAATTGGTGAATTCCTCAAAGAACTTCATCTGACTGAAGGAAGAGGTACCGGGTTTCCTAATATCATCCGTGCTTTAAAAGATAATGGGTCTGAACAACCAAAGATATATACAGATAATGACAGGACTTATTTTGTAATTGAGTTTGCTATTCAGAAAGACTATCTAAAGCAGTTACAGGAAGATAAGGAGAAACGAGCTCATGATACCGCTCATGATACCGCTCATGATACCGCTCAAGTTGCCGACCAAGTTAGCGACCAAGTTCTATTACTTATCAAAACCTTACAATCCAAACCTTTATCTTTACCTGAAATAATGAAGCAAATGAATTTGAAGCACCGAACTTCATTCCGTGAAACATATATTAAACCATCATTAAAACTCAAATTAATCGAAATGAGCTTACCGGATAAGCTTCAGAGCAAGAAACAAGTGTATAGATTAACAGAATTAGGCATTGAGGTTTTGGAATTTATAAAGGATAATAACAATGGATAATCACGCTGCTGCTCTTTCCTCTAAGGTATGGAGCTTTTGCAATACTCTGCTTGACGATGGTGTAAGCTATGGAGACTATTTAGAGCAAATCACCTATCTGCTGTTCTTAAAGATGGTGGATGAATATAGTAAACCACCCCATAATAAGAAATTCTCTATTCCCAATGATTACAACTGGGATAGCCTCAAAGATAAGAAAGGTGATGCTCTGGAAAAGCACTATACTGCACTTTTGAAAGAGCTCAGCTTTCAAAAAGGAGTGCTGGGGCAAATCTATACAAAAAGCCAGAATAAAATACAAGACCCGGCAAAGCTATTCCGTTTGATTGATATGATAGACAAAGAGCAATGGATACGGCTTGATGTGGACGTGAAAGGTGAAATCTATGAAGGCTTGCTGCAAAAGAATGCCGAAGATACCAAAAGCGGCGCCGGACAGTATTTCACACCCAGAGCCTTGATCAATGCTATGGTCGAGTGTCTGAAACCGGAACCAAACAAAACTATCTGTGATCCGGCTTGCGGAACAGGAGGCTTTTTTTTTTCTGCCTATAACTTCATTGCTAAGCACTATGACCTTGATATTGCCCAAAAGAAATTCCTCAAGCATGATACTTTTAGAGGTAATGAGATTGTGGCTAATACACGCAGGTTGTGTTTGATGAATATGTTTTTGCATAATCTCTGCGAGATAGAAAGCGAAGACGTGATTTCTCCTGCTGATTCCTTAGTATCAGACTCAGGGGACAGATATGACTATGTATTGACTAATCCGCCCTTTGGCAAGAAAAGCAGTTTTACCATAACCAATGAAGAGGGTGAGCAGGAAAAACAGGACTTGGTCTATAACAGACAAGACTTTTGGGCTACTACCAGCAATAAACAACTCAACTTTGTGCAGCATATCCATACAATTTTAAAAAGTACCGGTAAGGTGGCGGTGGTGGTGCCGGATAATGTTCTGTTTGAAGGTGGAGCCGGAGAGATTGTGCGTAAGAAACTGCTGGAAACCACAGACTTACATACTATTCTAAGGATGCCGACCGGGATATTCTATGCTCAGGGAGTGAAAGCAAATGTGCTTTTCTTTGATAGCAAGCCTGCCAGTAAGGATCCATGGACAAAAGAAGTCTGGATATATGACTTTAGAACCAATCAGCACTTTACTCTTAAGAAAAACCCTCTGTCTTTGGAAGCATTGAGAGACTTTATTACCTGCTACAATCCGGAAAACAGACATGCCAGAAAAGAAACCTATAATGCTGAAACCAATCCCGACGGAGTATGGCGTAAATTTACCTATGAAGAGATAATAGCCAGAGATAAAACCAATCTGGATATCTTCTGGGTTAAAGATAAAAGCCTGACCGACCTGGATAATCTACCAGAACCAGATGTCTTGATGAATGAAATCATTGAAAACCTGGAATCTGCCTTGCAGAATATTAAGAATATGGTAGAGACGCTTTAAGATACAATTCAGCGATTATCGGTTAGCAGAATAATTAGCCAAGTTTGATGCAAAATAGGAAAAGGGAGGGCAGCAAAGCTGCCAATTAAGAATTATGAATTATGAATTGAAAAGACCTGGATACCGTTCTGCAACGGTATGACGAAAGCGAGGAATAGTTATGAAATTCGAGCAGTTTAAATCAGGGATTTATAAACAACAATATCAGTACAAAAGTTTCCTTCCAAGTAAGGTAAATCAGGAATGGACTTGGGATGATCCACGAATTAATGTTCTATTGGAGAAGGCCACTCAGAATATAGGAGAGTTAAATGCATTTTCTTTAATTGTCCCCAATGTCGATTTATTTATAAGGATGCATATCTTAAAGGAAGCTAATACTTCCAGCCGTATTGAAGGAACAAATACTGAAATTGAAGATGTGGTCATGGATGTGGAATCTGTTATACCTGAAAAGAAAGATGATTGGCAAGAAGTTCAAAACTATGTAAATGCAATGAATGAAGCTATAAAACAATTAGAGTCATTGCCATTATCACTAAGGTTAATTCGCGATACTCACGCTATTTTGATGCATGAAGTGCGGGGTACTCATAAAACCCCTGGAGACTTTCGTCTAAGTCAGAATTGGATAGGAGGTTCTTCTTTGGCAGATGCATCATATATACCACCTCATATTGATGACATGCCTGAGCTTCTTAACGATTTTGAAAGCTTTCTTCATAATGATAATATCCATATCCCGCATTTGATTAGGTGTGCTATGGCACACTATCAGTTTGAAACTATACATCCATTTCTTGATGGCAATGGTCGTATGGGAAGATTATTAATAACATTATACTTTGTCAGTAATAATCTTCTGCTCAAACCATCATTATACCTATCGGCATATTTTGAAAAACACCGTGGTTTATATTATGATGCTTTGACACGAGTGAGGGAATCTAATGATATTGGACATTGGGTACGTTTCTTCTTACAAGCTGTAATTGAAACTGCCGAGAATGGCAAACTCACTTTTAATAAAATCCTTGATCTACATAGAAATATCGAAAATGATATAGTAACTCTGGGTCGAAGAGCTGAAAACGCCAAAAAAGTAATCTTGCATCTATATCAATCACCTGTGATAACTGTTCGGGATGTCGAGCTATTGTTGAATGTAAAGTTCTTAACCGCCAACCAGCTTGTTAAAAAGCTCATGGAAATGGGAATATTACAAGAAGTTACGGGCTATTCGAGAAATAGAATATTTATTTTCAGAAAATATGTGGATACTTTCCGAGAAGAAAAACCCAGCTTAGTGAATTCTTTATTGTAATTCAGATAAGTAAAACACAATATAAATATCCATATTTTACTTTGAGGGGTTAAAAACAAAATAAGGATTTCTATGTTTTACGTTATGGGGTCGAAAACAAAATAAGGAAAATAGTTCTTGGAGTTTATAAAATAGTAAGCTAATGGAAGATTAAATATGTATACTGAATGGATTTATGACTTTACATATAATGACAAAGAATATTGTGTTTATAAAATGATAGAAACCAAACCTCAAAGAATCAGTTATAGTATCTTTGACAACACAGACACGTTGGTCTTTCGATGTGAAATGTCCTTTATCAGCAATTTTAAATATCAGGAGTTGGACTATCAGTCCTTTTATACTGAACTCGATATATTAATAGCAGCAGATATGGAACAACACTTTATCAAAGTCAGCCATAAAGACAACCTTATGACTGAGTTTGAAAGAAACAATAGAAAGCAATTCGACCAAATAAAATTAGCTAAGTTTGATGCGAAAGTAGAGAAAGAAAGGCTTAAGAAAGAGAAAGCGAAGAAGGATACATGATCGAAACACAAGAGATTGAAAAGAAGTCAATAAAGATATTAAAGACTGATTTGTCTGATGTCTCAGGTACTTTTGTGGCTTTTGCTAATGCAAGAGGTGGTTCTGTTATTATTGGTATTGAAGATGGTGAAGCGCTTCCTCATAATAATCAGAAAATCAAACAATCTGATATTGACAAAGTGCGTAAAAGAATTGGAGAATTAACTCATAATGTTGGCATAGATGTTCAAAAGAAAGTCGCAGATAATGGTGGAGAATACATTGAAGTTAAGATATTTTCTTCTGAATCCAGTATTGCTTCAACTTGTGATGGTAGATACTATATAAGAGTTGGAGACCAGTGTTGTCCTGTATTGCCAGATGAATTAGACAGACTATTTTCTGATAAAGGCTCATTTATTTGGGAATTAAAAGTAAGAGAAGTAAGCAAGATAAGAAAGGACAATAACAAATCAAAACGTCTTATAGAGCTAATAAAATCATCAGATAGAGTAATTGATTTCGTAAAGCAAAAAACTGATGAAGAAATTTTAGAACATTACAATCTTGTTTGTAAAGGGAAACTAACAAATTTAGGAGTTTTGTGGGTTGGAAATCGCGAAGATAGAGCAAGATTATCTTATCCCCCGGTAATTCAATTTATTAAATATGACGAAAATGATAAGAAAGTGAAGAAGCTTGACTGGTCTGATTATACTATGAATCCCCTTGATATGATTGAAGCAGTTTGGAATCAAGTGGAAGATTGGAAAGAATACTATGAAATCCCAGACGGTATTTTCAGACAAAATATACCACAATTTGATGAAACGGTTGTAAGAGAGCTACTTGTTAATGCTTTAGTCCATAAGCCATACAATCAGAGAGGTGATATCTATATCAATTTGTATCCCGACAGGCTTGAAATAACTAATCCGGGTAGATTGCCTATAGGTGTTACTCCGCAAAACATATTACATGCAAAGCAACACAGAAACAACGTTCTTTGCCAACTTTGCTATGCTATCAAAATCATGGAGAAAGAAGGTAGCGGGTTTGATATGATTTATGAAAAGCTGGTTACTTCAGGAAGACCTATACCAGTTGTTATTGAAAGTATTGATTCAGTTACTGTAAGAATATATAAAAGAGTTTTGGATAACCGGATAGTTGATATGCTAAGTTCAGCAGACCAACGGTTTGAACTCACTCAAAGAGAAAAAATAACTTTAGGCTTAATAGCTCAGAATGAATCTATCCAAGTATTGGATTTAGTAAAACAACTTGAATTGTCGAATGCCGCCGAATTACATAATTGGCTCGGTAAGCTAAAAACAAAGGGTCTTATTATCAGTACTTCAAAAACAAAGGGAACAGGATTTCAATTAAATCCAAGTTTTATAAAATCAATTGGTTTTACTGGTAAAACATCTTTGAAGGGAATCGAGGGTCATAGACTTAAGGAATTAATAATAACTGACTTGGAAAGATATGAGATTTCGACTATTAACGAAATACACATAAGAATTGGGGAAGAGATACCAATACGCAGATTAAGAAAAGAACTAAGTACAATGGTAAAAGATGGTAAGATTAAGACAACCGGTAACACAAGATGGAGAAAATATCTTTTGACAAAAAGAACATTAAAATGACGTCATCATGACATCAAAATAATGTCAAAAGAAGGCATAACTATATGGTAGAAGAAGCTCTAAAGCATGCTGGAATAATGTCAAAAGAAGACAAATAATGTCAAAAGAAAATGAGAACTGAGAACGATATTCAATGAATAATGAACTTCATTAAATTGAGAATTGAAAAGACCTGGATACCCAAAGCAGCGGGGCTGCTAATTAAGAATTAATAATTATGAATTAAACAGGCTGGATCCCTGTCTACGCAGGGACGACGAAGGATAGATTTGTGCAAAGGTGCTACAAGAGAACCGGACTTTATGGGTGGCACTGAGCTTGCAGCTAATCTATTCCGTGCCACACAAGCGGAAGAAAAACTCCGTAGAGAGAAAATCAAAGGTTTGGCAATTTCAATTTAGTGAATAGATACTGATTACTGGTTGTGTAACCATCACAGTTGATTATGTTTGGCACAGTTTTCCCTTGACAGTAAAGCATGCTGCAAATTGTTTGACTAAACTGATATAAACGATGGTCCAGTAACTCAGTGGTAGAGTATCGCCCTTTTAAGGCGAGAGTCGTCGGTTCGAATCCAACCTGGATCACCAGTTTTGTGACCCCTTCGTCTATCGGTTAGGACTCAAGATTTTCATTCTTGCAAGAGGGGTTCGACTCCCCTAGGGGTCGCCATTTTTTCTGGCGAAAACTAACCTGTCGAATAAAGTGTCCTGTTCGTCTAGTGGCCTAGGACTCCTGATTCTCAGTCAGGCAACAGGGGTTCAATTCCCCTACGGGATGCCAAATACTTCTAATTGTTATAAATCAAAGCGTCTATTGCAGTTTTTCCCATTGTTTCAAAGTTATGAATGAAATAGGTCTGAAATATATCTCCCTTGCCTGGTCCCGTGTATAATCAAGCGTCCCATATCTCAGCTTACTATCCTCTGAACCGGCTTGCCAATATCCATATAAAACATAAAGCTTATTATGACTTATTTTTACATATTCCAGGTTCTCATAATCGTTGCTATTGCCGGTATAGGAAAATTCAGGATAACTAAGTTCTTGTTTTTCAACAGTCTCAAAGTAATTATAGGATGAGTCGCTGTCTTTACCAATTACTTTGTTATATGAGTAGACATGCATATAACGAACCTCATCATCTCCGGTAACTGAAACAAATTCTAATTTGTTGTCTTTATTAACATCCAGATAATTGAAATACTTAAGGTTTTCGTCATAATACATTGGTTGTAACTCATCCAACTGAATCTTTCCGGATTGGTAATGACAAAATGCCACAAAACCCCGTTTTTGAATAATAATAACTAATGAATCGCCCTGGTTTTGTAATGTAACGATAGAGTCTATAGGTGCTGTATTAGTTGAATCAATCAATGCATAGTCAGTATTTTCCCCTGTCAAAACATCATAATAGACGCTTGGGCAAGTAACCATATAAGTGTCATTATTCTTAATAAATCTGACCTGTTCAGCATATCCCAGAGCAAAGCAACTAAGTAACAGTGCTAACAATAGGATTTTCACTCTCATAATAAGCCTTTATTGCGTTTATTTAATATGAAATTTAACAGTGAATCCTGAAATGACATTGCACCAAGAGCAGTACCAGATAAGCCGCCATTAAAATACCGATAAACCAGAAGCTCATCTTATTATCCATTTTCTGCAGTTTGGTCAGGTCTTTGCCGGTTTCTGTAACAAGGCAGCCGGAATGCCTTATCAGCCTGATATTATTGTGCTTGAAAATGTCACCCGAACCAAACCAGGAAAAACCAAATACGATTTCAGGCAGACCGGTAATCTCCACTTTATAGTAATTATGCCAGGCAGGGGACTGCAAATCAACTTTATTAATGACCGAGCCGGGTTTTACGGGTAAAAGGATCTCCTCACCATTCTTCAAGGCTGCGACTTCATTGCCATCTATGTGAATGATTACTTTGGACAGGCATTCCACGAAGTGCGTTTTCCGTTTCAGATGCAAATGACAAACTTTTACGGGGTCATGAGGGATAACAATTTCTTCACTGTGCATAACATACCATGCATTTTAAATATTCGCTTTCCGGACAGGCTGAGGACACAGGATGGTCACAATCAGCGCCCCTTACTTCCAAAATCCGCAAAGACCTATTGGCAGATATAGCTGAGTTGTGAAATACTGCCAGAAAATCGCTTCTGTGAATCCTGCCCGAACAGGAGCAGGTAAACATTACTCCCTTGGGGCTAAGGCACTTCAAGGCAGCCGAATTAAGTTTATAATAACCATTCAGGGCATTGTTGACTGAGCCTTTGGAATGAGTCATTTTGGGCGGGTCGAGGATAATCAAATCAAACTTAGCACCATTATCAAGACATTGTGCCAGATATTTGAACATATCGGCTTTCACGAATGAGACATTGGAAAAGCCGTTCAACCCCGCATTGCGTTCTGCCAATTGCAAAGCATTGGCAGACACATCCACAGCAGTAACCTGTATGGCTCCTGCTTTGGCAGCGTGCAGGGCAAAGCCACCTGAGTAAGTGCACAAATCAAGCACGGTTTTATCTTTGGCAAAGCGTTCCAGCAATGTCCTGTTTGTGCGCTGGTCAAGGTAGAAGCCGGTCTTTTGTCCGGTGGAAAGATTGATTTCAAAACTTACACCGTTTTCTTTTATTATCAGCGGTGCTTGAGGTATTTCACCCCAGATAACGCCATCTTTGAGCTCCAGCCCTTCTTCAGACAGGATATCCTGCTCAGTGCGGATGATAATGCCTTTGGGCTTGCAGTTTGTTATCAGGCTTTCTAAGATATTATCTTTATATGTGTAAAGAGCCAGAGAAGTAAATTGTAGGGCAAGATAGTCACCGTAGCGGTCAACCGTCAGTCCCGAAAGTCCGTCACCTTCGCTGTTAATCAGACGATAGGCAGTTTCGGAAGATGGTTTGAAGCCAAGAATATGCTCACGTAAATGTATTGCCTGTTTGATTTTGCTATGCCAGAAGTCATTGGTTAGCAGTTCAGTTTCCTGAAAAGAATAGAGCCTGATTCTGATTTGACTGTGGGGATTATATAACCCATAGGCGACGAAACCACATTTGTCATCACAAACTTTGACACAGTCTCCAGATTGGAAAGTGTTTTGAGAATTGGCAAGCGCTCCCGAAAACAACCAAGGATGCCGGTTTAAAAAAGGATTACTGCGCCCGGGTTTTAGATATATGGTTTCCATGCATAAATGAGCTGTGGACTATTTGCCTCTGACGACTCTGAAACCGACAAAACGGTAGGCTTTGGAGGGAACAGCTTTATTGCGGTAGATAATTTCAAGATTACTGCCTTTGGCTGATTCCACACTACCGCCCCGAATTGCTTTGAGATTGCCTGAACCGGGACCGGTCGGATTGACGAAGGGCATAGTTTTGTAATAGTTGGCATCATACCAATCCCAACACCATTCTGCCACATTGCCGGAAAAGTCAAATAGCCCGAAAGCATTGGAGTCTTTGGTTTTAACCGGATGGATGCGTCCGTTGGAATTGTCCTTATACCAGGCTATTTGCTCAGGAGTGTCGCTTCCGCTATAGGGGGTAAGTTTCTTGGCTCTTGCAGCATATTCCCATTCAGCCTCAGTCGGTAAACGGTAGCCATTAGCTTTAAAATTGCAGGCAACAACCCTGGATGCTCCAAACCCCACTATCTTGTAGCTGGGAGTCAGTCCCTCAGCTTCGCTTCTGGTATTGCAATAAACCACTGCATCAAACCATGATACATTATCGACCGGCAGATTATCTCCCGGAGAGCTGCACGTCACAGGTCTCATATATTTAAACCATTCAGCCTGAGTCACCTCTGACTTGGAAATATAGAAGCCGCTCAGAGAAGCATTGTCACGGGTTTCTTTGCGTAGCGAGCCATAGCCAAAGATATCTCCAAATACAAATACTAAGTTTTCCGAAGTGATTTGCTTTTTCAAAACAGGTGTTTGGCTACGGATAAAGTTTCCGTCCTGATTATCAGAATTGGGGATAATGGCTGGTGGGGCTGCAGGGATTGTTACATTGGGGTTAACATAGCCATTGGCAATATTTTGACCGGAAGCATCCGTGAATTGCTTTCTGCGATAGGTCTTGGATTCAATTTTAAGGTTTCTGTAATTGTCACTGGCTATTGAGGATAATTCATTGGTGCTATCGGTCAATCCTGTCAAAAAGCCGGTAAATTTTAAGGTGGCTTTTTTATTACCAAAGACCGTATCCAAAAGATTGGTTGTCATCAGAATACAGATAAAAGCAATGATAAAGACGAGTATTCCCCAGAAATAGATGTCCAGTTTCTTTTTGGGAAGAGCCATAATATTATTATCGGTTTGCATAATGGACGTTAGCTCGCTATCACCACCGCTATAAATCTCGTCTTGTTGTATGGGCTTTAGATTGTTCAAAACCACTGACAGCACTTCAAAGCCTGCAAATCTCTGGTTTATATTTCTATGCAGACATTCAGCCAGCAGTTCATTGACTCCTATGGTTATTCCTGAAATAAAGTCGAACTTCTTTTCACTCAGTCTAAGTGGAACATAGATAGTCTCATAAAAGGCGGATTTGTTAAAGAGCTTTGCCAGGATGAGTCCAATTGTAAAAATATCTTCCCGCTCATCCCTGACATCATAGTTGATACCGGTGGAAAGAATGATTATTCTGCCGTCCTTAGTGCTGACTATGTTTTGCAGATTGAGATTGCGCACCGCAAGACCTGCTTTTCTAATCGCAATGGCTGCGCTAACTATCTGTTTGGCAATCTCTCGAACGTATTCTTCCGTAAGCAGCTCGGGTTTTTTGTCCCTGATTTCCTGCAGCGTGCTTCCGTCGATATATTCCGTAGCCATATAGGCAGGTTTATGGGATTGGTTCACTTCATAAACTTTGGCAATACCGGGATGGTTCACGGCTTTTATTTTGGATAATCGCATAATGGCACCCAGCAGCTTGTCCATATTATCAAAGTATGACTGGTGAAAAACCTTCAATGTACAAAGAGCGTTGCTGCGTAAGTCCATTGCCAAATAGCTGAGACCGTCGTTTTCTTTGCCATTTACCCGCTCAATCTGATACACTTTGTTAAAGACTGCACCGGGGTCAAGCAGAGTAAAGGTCTGGTCTGTTTTATGCACAGGAATCGGAGTGGATTTGAGCGGAATAGTTTCTTCGGGAGGAACCGGAATTGGCACTTCGGGTTTAACGTTTTGCCCGCATTTGGGGCAAAAGTTTGCCAGCTCAGCTATCTTGTGACCGCAATTAAAACAAAAAGGCATCAGAACTCCACCTATTTATAGCCAAACAAATCTCCCCATGATTTGGCAAACAAGCAGAAAGCAATAACTCTCTGCCTGCAGTTTTATTATCTGACAACTGAAAACCAGACTTCTTTGCCGTTGATATCATATTGCTTCATAGCATCAGTCGCTCTCAGCTCACGCTTCAGTTCATCGGTAAGTGTCTCAGTCTTAATATAAACTTCAAAGGTCTCTATGGCAAGAGCAATATCATCATCTCCAAACCACGCAACCGAGATTCTGTCCATTATCTCAAAGTTCTGTTCCTTGCGGGTGTATTGGATTTTATTCACCATTTCACGGGCAAAGCCTTCACTAATCAGCTCATCGGTGAGCGCAATATCCAAAGCGATAAAGAGCTTGCGGTTTGACTGAAAGACAAAACCTGCTTTGGGCTTGATGGTTACCTGCAAATCCTCAGAAGTCAGCTTCAGTATTTCCCCATCCACTGTGATTTCGAAACTGCCTGTGCTATTAAAAGCATTCAGGGCATCAATGCCATTAACCTGTGGCAGCAGAGCACTAAGCGCTTTTACGTGCTTGCCGTATTTGGGACCCATTACCTTGAAATCCGGTTTCAGCTCATACTGCACAAAACCGTCATTGGCTGAGACATACTTTATCTCGTGGATATTGATTTCTTCCTGAATGAGAGCAAACATGCGCTCCACAACCGGTTTAACCTGGTCAGGCACATACAGAGCTGAAAGAGGTTGCCGCACTTTTATCTGGCAATCGTTACGTGCTGCCCTGCCCAGAGAGACGATATCAATAATGGTCTGCATTTCCTCTTCCAGAAGGGGTTCGATATATTTTTCCTCAGCTATGGGATAATCAGCAAAGTGCACACTTTCCTTGACGGTCAGATTCTGATAAATCACATCCGACAAGTATGGCGCAAAAGGTGCCATCAGCTTGGAGAGTTCCACCATTACCTGATATAAAGTCAGATAGGCATCTATCTTATCAGCAGTCAGTTCCATTGACCAAAAACGGCGACGGCTGCGGCGAACATACCAGTTTGAGACCTCATCAATAACAAAGTCCTGAATAGCGCGCGCACTGCGGGTAAAGTCAAATTGCTCATTCCATTCATTGACTTTCTTTATCAGAGTCTGCAGACGTGAAACAATCCAACGGTCGATTTCTGCCACTTTTTGCCAGGTGACGGGATATTGCGATACGTCAAAACCATCGATATTGGCATAGGTGCTAAAGAAAGAGTAAACATTCTTCAGAGTGCCGATGAATTTGCCGACGACTTCTTTGACTTCGTCCACATTGAATTTGGTGGGAACCCAAGCCGGACTCACTTCTAACAGATACCAGCGAATAGCGTCAGCGCCATAAGTCGTCATCAGTTCAATCGGTTCAAGTGAGTTACCTTTGCTTTTGCTCATCTTCTGACCGTTTTTGTCCAGAATCATATCGTTGACTAAGCACTTTTTGTAGCTGGCCTTGCCGGTCAGCAAAGTAGATATGGTGAGCATGGAGTAAAACCAGCCGCGTGTCTGGTCAATTCCTTCAGCAATAAAGTCTGCCGGGAACAATCCGTTTTCCAGCAAGTCAGCATTTTCAAAGGGATAGTGCCATTGTGCAAAGGGCATGGAGCCGCTGTCAAACCAGCAGTCGATGACTTCGCTGGTGCGGTGCATTTTGCCATTGCACTTCTCACAGGTCAAAACCACATTATCCACATAAGGTTTATGCAGTTCTATATCAGTCGGAACTGTAGAGCAGGACGCCGATCCTGCTGAACCGTCTGTATTTGGTTTGTCTGTTTCGTAGGATTGGCATCCTACGCTACTTTCCAGCTTACCTTTTTCTTTTAACTCGGCTATGGAACCAATGGAAGTTTGGTGCTCGCAATGGTCACAAACCCAGATATTCAGAGGAGTTCCCCAGAATCTGTCTCTGGAAAGCGCCCAATCCACATTGTTTTCCAGCCATTCGCCAAACCGCTTTTCACCCACGAAAGGCGGATACCAGTCGATTTTACTGTTCTGCTCCAGCAGTTGTTCTTTAAACTGGGTCGTCCTGATGTACCAGCTTTCGCGTGCATAATATATCAACGGACTTTCACAACGCCAGCAATGAGGGTAGCTGTGTCTGATCTGTTCTCTGCGATAGAGCATTTCGCGCTCTTTCAAGTCCCGGATAATATCTTTATCCGCATGTTTAACAAATTGCCCTGCCCAGGGTTTCACAACCTCAGTGAATTTGCCTTCTCCATTAACAGGCTGGACAAACGGCAAATCATATTTCAGAGCCAGGTTATAGTCATCCTGCCCAAAAGCAGGAGCAGTGTGCACAATGCCGGTTCCGTCCGTCATAGTCACATAATCAGCCAAACCCACATACCAGGCTGGCTTTTCCGGTTCAACGTATCGGAACAGCGGCTCATATTCCCTATGTTCCAGAGTATTGCCGGCAAATTCTTCAATGATTTCATATTCTCCATCCAACACTTCCAAACGGGCTTTTGCCAAGATGAGGAGATAATCTTTATGTCTCACTTTGACATAAGTTTCGGTGGGATGTACCGCGATTGCCACATTGGAAATCAGCGTCCAGGGCGTGGTCGTCCAAACAAGGTAATAGAGGTTCTCTTCATCTTTTGCCTTGAAACGGACAAAGACAGACGGGTCTTCCACATCTTTATAGCCCTGCGCAACTTCATGTGAGGAAAGCGGTGTTCCGCAACTGGGGCAATATGGCACAATCTTGTAGCCCTGATAAATCAGACCGCGGTCATGGAAATTCTTCAAAATCCACCAGACCGATTCGATATAGTCATTGCTGAGAGTGATATAGGGGTGGTCGAGGTCAATCCAATACCCCATCATCTCTGTCATTTCACGCCAAAGCTTTTCATAGGTAAAGACTGACTCTTTGCATTTTTTGTTAAAAGCTTCCACGCCATATTCTTCGATGCCTTTTTTGTCTTGCAATCCGAGCAGCTTTTCCACTTCGATTTCCACAGGCAGACCGTGCGTGTCCCAGCCGGCTTTGCGTTTCACCTGAAAGCCTTGCATGGTTTTAAGACGGCATTGTGCATCTTTCAAAAGACGTGCTATCATGTGATGAATTCCGGGCAAGCCATTAGCAGTCGGAGGTCCTTCATAAAAGACGTATTTCGGTTTTCCTTCCCTGAATTCTTCACTTTTTCTGATGATGTCGTGTTCGTTCCAGTATTCGCGCAGTCTTTTTTCCAGATGCGCAGCGTTTTCTTTAAGGTCTAAGGGTTTGTACATTCTTGTTCCTATTTTTTCCACCACAAAGGCACAAAGACACGAAGGATAGTTTCAGTTTCCTTTTTCCCTTGTGTTTTAGAGTCTATGTGGTTAAATATTTTCATACTTCTTTATTAATTTTAGTCACCACAAGGGCACAAAGTCTAATTTCTGTTTCCTTTTTCCTTTGTGTCTTTGTGCCTTTGTGGTTAAAAAAATATTATACTTTCTTCAATCCGGTGCGTTTCTGACCCGGGATAAAAGTCTTTTTGGCAGGTGCAGGAGCCATTTTCTTCAGGTCATGCGGTATGGCTTTCTCGTGTTCTTTTTCGGTTTCTTCAACGGGATGTTCTTCAAAAAGCTCACTGAAATGCTCTTTCAGGTCATCATGACCGCTGACGTAGTTTTTCCAGTCTTCCATGGCGGGTTCCATTTCCACACACCGGGTGCAGAGAATTAACAAGTTTTGGTCGTTAACTCCAATCCAACCACGGTCGTAACAATGGTCGCAGCTCTTTTTTCTGCGATGCGTGAGCGCAATCTTCTTTGCTTCTTCCAGATGACGTTCTTCCAAAGTAAACATTTCATCTCCTCCTTGTTGTACTGCTGTGTCTTTTGAGACTATGTTTCATTAAGTGCATAACCATCACGAGCTTGCCATTAATATAAAGAGGCAATTTCTGAACAGGAATATTTTTCCTATTCTGCAATAACTATACAGCGGGCAAGGTGATTAGGTTATTTCTTTGGTCTTCCTTTGCCGGTTGGCTTAATCGATATTTCGGATTGTGTTTCAGGAATTTCCTGTTGGGGCTGTTCTGCCGGCATATCTTTGTAAGACACAGTGGCAGTGATATTAACCTTGCGCATTTCGACCTTTATGACGGGTTCCAGTTTGTGAGAAACCACATATAAGGTCTTGCTGCGCGCCAAAGCCAGCTTATCCTCAACGGACAGGGCTTCGATTTCTTTCAGGTCGGCGACGCGTTCCACATTGCCGGTTACCCGGTCAACGATTTGAACAAAGGACTGTTTTTCAGCCATGAAGAGAACCTCCATTATGTATTTATCTGGGAATTTTTCGCATATTTTTGTGACAAAATTGATGTATTCCATGGTGTTCTGGCGGTAGTAAAAGCGAAACGTCCTGCACCTTTCTATGCGCGGACAGATAGCGCAAAGCTGTGGTGTGATGGGTCTGTTTCTTTTTATCTCACAGTGAAAGATTTTCATAGCCAGATTTTTATACCGCCAATCCAGAGTTTTCTTTTTACCAGTTTATCTGCCGGAAATCTTTTGTCAACAAAAACAGCCTGTTTTGTCTCAACAAAGAAAAACCCTGCACCGCAACAGGCACAGGGTTTCTTTAAATTAAACTGAGTATATGGTTAAAGGGTTAATCTGATAAGGCGTTTATCACGTTACGGGCAAGACTTCTCATCCTTTCCGGTTTGGCGTTTTTGGCATAATCATCAGACCATGCGCCGTTCATTGCCATCAAAGCAACCATATCTACTATTTTGTAATTAACTTCGGTAATTCCCAGGGAATATGTAGCTCCTGCCGGTACATTGGCAATCGGATTTGCCGGAGTTGTGTAGCTTCTGGCATCGACTGAAACTTCTTTCACATAATCATCAGACCAGCTTTCTGCCGGGTAATTATCTTTATAAGCAGATACTCCGGCAAGCTGATGCTGGTTATTAGCAGGCAATATCCAGCTGAAATTGGCAGCTTGGGTTGGATTATAAGTGGTCGGGAAGGTGGAACCGGTAATCAAGTTCACCATGCGGATTGAGGAATTAACTTTGGTAGTTCCGTTATATACAAATTTAACCGTGCAGTCAGCGCCCTGAACCGCATCATAACCTCCGAACCAATACCCGGGAGAGTAACTTTGAATCACAACTGGTGTCCCGTCAATTTCGAGAGTTGCAGTATCGGTTATCGTGGGAAGAGTTGTCCCGCCAATCCAGACAACGTTTACCATGTAAGGAGTCTTGGTGGCATCTGTTCCGAAAATCATTATTGCCCATTCCGCCATTTCCGGAGTAATATCCTCCAAATCCATCGGCGTGTCTGAAGTGTTATTGTTGTTATCACTCTTTTTGCAGGCAGTTGTGAAAAGCATGAATATCCCCAACAGGATGACGAATAAAAGCACAAATTTACGCATTGTTTTGCTCCTTTGAATGTTTTTTGTACACGAGGGCTATGTTATCTCCCGCCCGAAATTCAGTCAATAAAAAACTCTCAAACATCCTATTTCTTATCTGAAACCGCATCTGAAGCCTTTTAATTTTTCCAGATTTGCAGAAAAGAGGGATTTCAGGAAAAGTTTTGAAAAATAGTTGTGGTACTTGTAGTTCTGCATTTATGCAGGTTTGTATGATTTCAGCGTGTTTTCAATCTTGAAAAACCTGCCTGAAGGCAGAACTACACGTGCTGCGCAACGTTATTACAAAAGTGGGGATGCTCTTTAGTCAAGCGAGGGCGCATGACCTACGTCTGTAAAACGCTACAAAAACAAAGCAAGTTCAAGTAAACTTATAAGAAAACCAAATGGTTTTGATTGACAGCGGAGGGCTTCAATCTAAACTGTCCGAGAGATTATTCAAGAGGTTGCGCAGTTATGATTTTAACCCATGAGACTTTGGAAAAACAGGCTCCATCCTACTACCCCAGGAATTTCAACGTTAATAACTGGATGGAAGTTTCCGCCGCTTTTGATGAGCTTGAGCATCTGCAAATCGCCAGTCCCAGAGATTTGCTCACTCTTTTGTACCAATCCAGCGAACTGATGCAACTCTTGAGTGAGACGCACAGTGAATTGCTGATGCGCACTTTAGCAAATTCCAATGATACTGAAGCTCAGGCTGCCATCCAGTTGCTGCTGCAGAATATCCTCATCCCTGCCCAGAAAAGAAACGCCGCCATCTTGAAAAAGTATTATGAGCATCCCTTTCGTTTGCAGCTAAACCAGGATTACTACAAGCAGATAAACCTCTTTTTCGAGTCGCAGATTGAAAATGAGCAGGAAGAAAGCACGGAAGATGCTCTGGAAAGCTCGGAATTGAGCCAGAAATACCGCGAAACTTTTAACCGGATTCAGGTTGAATATGAAGGCAATTCCTACCCTCTCAACGCCATATCAAACCTATTAGGCAAAGTTGTACCCGATAAAAAACAAGCTGTCTGGCAAGCCAGAACAGCAGCTTTGCAGGTACATAAACAGACTTTGGGCGAAATTCTGCACCGTCAGATTCAGCTCCGCACCAGGCTGGCAAAAGAAGCAGGCTTTCAAAACTATTACGAATATGCGCTTGCTTCCAATCCTGCTGATTCCCTGACCACGGCTCAGACCGGGGAAATTCACGCTTCCATCAACAAGGTTATCCTGCCGATGGTGAAGCTCTTTATCAAGCAGAAAAAGAAGCGTTTAAACCTCAAAACCCTGCGTCCCTGGGATTTGGAAGCAGACCCGGAAGTTTTGAAACTAAAGCCCTTTTCCGATACCAAAGAACTGGTGGCAAAGGCTATCCGGGTTCTATATGACATCCGTTTTGAATATGGTATTTTGCTAAACAAGATGTACAACAGCGGATTGCTTGATTTGGAATACCGTCCTGAAAAGCTGAAAGGCGAATTCTATATGGTTACGCCGAGTTACATGCCGGCAGGATTCTGATGAGCTGCACCGGCAAACCCAGAGATATGATTATGCTTTTCCACGAAATGGGGCACATTTTGCAGACCATTATTGCCATGCGCAGTCCCTTTTCCATGTATTATGTCCTGCCCATCCAAGCCAAAGAACTGGCTTCGCAGTCTCTGGTTTATCTCTCAACTACAGGCTGGGACGTTTTTTATTCTGATAAAGCTGACCTCAAACTGGCATTTAAAAGTTTGTTTGAACAAGACCTGATGGAGCTTTTGCACTGGTCAATGCTGAATAACTTTGAGCTAATCATGTATGCCAATCCCGACTGGACGATGGAACAACGTGAAAAAGCCATGCTGGCACTCTACCGTCAATACGACTGGGGCATAGACTGGAGCGGATTGGAAGACTGGCAAAGCATTTTCTGGCTGCAGGAGCTGACCATGTTTGAGTATCCACTATACAATTTCTTCAGCTCTCTTTCCATCTTCAACGTCTGGCAGATTTTGAAGAACTTCAGACAAGACCCGATGGATACAATCAGCCGGTTTCAGCGTTTTCTGGAAAAAGTATCGGAGCTTTCACCCGATGAAATGTATCAGGAACTCAATATCAGGCACGATTTGTCGGAAAAAAACATGCGCAGAATGCTGGACTTTCTCCTGAGTGAGTATAAAAAGATTGGTAAATAGGCAGATATATACTATACTGCTTTCTTTCTCAGCATCAGCCAGACAAAGAAAGGGCAGCCTATAAAAGCGGTAATCACACCCACAGGCAATTCCAGAGTGGTGATATGCATTGCCAGAAAATCACAATACATCAGGAAAACCCCGCCCAACAGCAAGCTATAGGGATAGACTTTACGCTGGGAAGTGCCGACCAGCAGCCTCACAATGTGCGGAATAATCAAACCCACAAAACCGATAATCCCGGCATAGGCAACTGCAATTCCCGTCAAAAGCGAGCACAATACAAACAGCCTTTGGCGTATCCTGTGCACATTGATGCCGACACTGCCGGCATACAAATCCCCGCTGCTCATAATGTCCAGTATCAGACTATCTCTGTAAATCACATACAGAACTACTGCGCTTATTCCAGCTAAAACCAGGAAAAACCTGTATTCCATTGCAGAAAAGATATGCCCCAGATTGCCCATCAGAGTGCCGAGGATAAGCATGGTATCTTTCTGAAAGAGATACATAATTAGTGAAATGCAGGCTCCAAAAAACATACCGATAATGATGCCGGAAAGCAGCAACCTGGTTTTATCAAACTGACCTTTCTTCTGAGCCAGCGCCCAGACAATCAGCATGGTCAGCATTGCGCCGGCAAATCCGGTCAAGGGCATCAAAATAAACAGCCCTGCCAGACCGGCTAACACCGCTCCCAATGCTGCTCCGGACGAAACTCCCAAAATATAGGGCTCAGCCAGCGGATTATTGAGCATCATCTGATAGACAGAACCGATGCCTGCCAGAGTTATTCCGGTGAACAAAGTCAAAATCAAACGGGGCAAACGCAGGTTTAGAATGATATTGCCGTCTGCGGCTCCAAACGTGAGATAGATATAGACTCCGAAGACCCCGAACACCAGTAACGCTATGGTAAAAACCGTTCTTTTCATTTATTTATCCAAAAGTATGTAGTACCGCATTTATGCGGTTTTTCTTATATTGCAACGTATCTAAAGGGATTTGGAGTACATGCTTCCTGACGTATTGTTTAGTAAGATATTGACAATGGGAAGCTTGGACTTCATATCCCGTAAAGTAATATGGTATCATTGAGATGGTCGCTTCATGAAGTCCAGATTGCCCTGAGTTTTTAAGGAACTGGATTCCAGCCTGCGCTGGAATGACAGCGTTAGGCAATGTGGACTCCAAGAAGCTCTGCAATGCATCTGATGAATAAAACCGCATGAATGCGGTACTACATACTTTTCGAAGGTATCTATTTTCCATTATAAAACAATTCCTGCAGGCGTTTTGCTCCGAGGAGGCAGCGCGGTCCTGCCCGTAAAATCAAATCGGGATTAATCTCAGGCTCAAAGTAAATCCTGTCATTCCTGATAGCTGGCAGGTTTTTCCAGCCCAATCTTTTACGGATATTGTCCTTGCTGTCCTGCGAATAGCAAATCATGATTTCGGGTTTTGCCTTGATTACGTCCTCCGCTTTAATGCGCGAATAATCGCGTTCCAGTTTGGAAAAGATATTATCCCCGCCGGCAAGTTCAATCAGTTCTCCCACAAAAGACTGGTCGGAAACGCTCATCAAAGGCTCACGGTAGATTTCCAGATACACTTTGGGACGAGGTTTATTGGCTGTATTTGCACGCACCTTTTCCAGTTCAGCGCGCAGACTGTCCGCCACAAATTTGGCTCTCTGTGGTTTGCCGAGCACATCACCAATGGTTTGAATCCCCGTCAGCATTTCTGCTATAGTGCTGGGATAAATTGTGACGTATCTGATGCCGAGCTTGGCAAGGTCTGATGCCAGCGACCTTTGTTCCAGAGAACTGACGAAAACTATGCCCGGTTTCAGGGAAATGAGGCGTTCTTTATTCACAGAGCCAAACTTGCCCACCACCGTCTTACCGGCATACTCAGACGGGAAATTGCATTCTTCCGTGATGCCAACGATGTTGTCCGTACCTTCTATCATGGCAATGATTTCCGCAATTTCGGGGGAGAGCACGACATAGCGTTTGCCCTCTGTTTTAAATTTGGCTGTTTTACAGGCTGTCAGCATCATAAAACAAACCATAAGACAAATGACAATCCTGATTGAAAGCCTGATTTGCAGAGAGAAATCCATTCTTTTCATATCAGAAAGCATGGTGTAAAAGCAGTATTTTTTGTCAATCAAATCAACCTTATCCCAATCTCAAAAGCATTACGCTACCATTACGCTACCATTACGCTACCAATACGGAGTAACTGCGTAATGGTAGCGTAATTATAGCGTAATGATAGCGTAATATATTTATGGCTGATTTGAGGAGAATAATGGACAATTTTAAGCAATTATGGTTAATCGGCAGTAGCCAATGTAGCTGGAAAATAACAAGATAGGCAACTTTGATTATCAGAAGAAGTACTGCTGTTAAAATTAGTTCAGGCTGAAGAATAAGCAGGGGTTGACACCTTACCGATATCGCACAAATAAAAAAAAGTTATTTCTGCTATTGGTACGATTTATGCTAATGATATACTATATAAGCTTTTCAACCAAACAGTTTACAGGCAAAACAAGATATTGTGGAGGCACATATGTTACAAAGGCTTTTACTGATTGGTACCCTTCTATCCCTTGTTGTGTTTTTAACAGCTACCATCAATCCGGCTATATCGCTGGCAGACTTACCAAACTGCATAGGATTTGCCGGCGAAAACGCTATGCGAAGTGTGAATGGCGTGACTCACCTGACCTATTTAAGCTTCTCAGGTGGTTTCAACAACGCCATCATATATGCAAAAATTCAGGCGGATAACACATTTGAATCTTATACTGTCGATGCTTTCGATGTGAGTGTTCAGCAGATAATACTCCCACGCAATCTGCCTACTTTGGAAGTGGTTGGAACTACAATATATGTCTTTTATACAAAAGACAGCCAACTGACCAAAGCCGTTTCCACCGATGGCGGGACTAATTTTACGATTTCTACTGTAGAACCTGCGACAGATACAATGCCGGTTATCCAAAAACATGACGGATACTGGTCTGCTTTTATTACTCCCAATGATGCTTATGCAGACAGCAGTTATGAGTATTTCACCAACGTTACAGGCTCAACCAATGGGTCGCCTGTCTATTTTTGGGGACAGGATGTTTTATATGGCGCAGTTCGTTCCAACGAAGATATCTGGATTAGGCAGATGGGGGGCGGCGCGAATAACGGCTGGCCTACCTTTTATGGTCCGGTTTATACATCAGGTATTATCCAATCTATCGCGGGCACACCGCCCTATGAAATAGTTTTTCGGGGTGGCTACTTTGAACATGTTCCGGTCTTAACTCCCGATTTTCAAACGATGAACTGGCAGATTCATAATGAAGGTCAGTTCATCGGGGAAAACATATTATCAGAAAACAAAATAACGTTTGTAACGGTTTATGGAAACGCTTATACGAGTTGGACAGGGACGATTGTGCAGACGGGCTTTGATACACTCTGGGTGTATAGCAATTATCCTCCCGGTACAGGCACTCCGCTATTTGCTAATATTGTTCCTCATGCTGATACAATATGGGCATCAGGACCTTGTGGTCCCTGTTCTGATATGATAAACATTGTGAATACTCCTTTATGGATTAAAGGAATATTTGCAGGAAAACAAACCTGGTACAGTCCCTATAATATCATGATTAACAACGATATCCTGCTTTCGGATACTCCGGTAGGTCAGGTGCCTTCTCCGCAAAGCAGTGACTATGTGGCATTGGTTTCAGATAAACAGATTCTGGTTCAGTATGGATATAAAGACCCGGTTGATTTGGTTCGTTACAGACCTAATTGTGACGGAGATTCGCTGGGAGTTTTTATCTATGCTTCACTATTTGCTGTCAGACCGGATAGATTTGGTAATATTAAAAAAGACGGATCTTTTACATTTGAATATCAGCATCCGCATCCTGCTATGTTTGATGTGACAATGAATGAAGTTTTTTATGAAAAAATAGATATGCACAGACGTTATTATCCTCAGACCACCTCAAATCTGTGGCCCGGTAATGTTGATTATCCCTATTACAATCCGATTTGGCCCGAGGCTTGGCCCCTGATGGAACGGGGAACTATTCATTTGTATGGTTCAGTTTTTCAGCAACGCAAGGGTTTTATGCACAGAAATGTTTCGGACACAGAAATCCCTAATCCAAGCAATATCTGGGATATCGAAAATGAATTATGTGGCGGACCAAGCGGCGCTGCTTACACAGACCCGGTTTTGGGTCTTATATTGTCTGGCATAAATGCTCCCAATACAACCGGCTCCGGGGTTGGATATAAAAAAGACTATCATGCTGATTTGCGGCAGTTGTTCACAACCTTTCCCTTCAATCCTTTCGGACTGGGTATGAAATATAAAACTTCCATTGACGGGGAAAACTGGACGCTCAGATACTTCAAGTCTTTAAATGAGCCTGTGGAAAGCAAAATTCTGCAAATGAGAAACGGCAGCACTGCCTGGCAGCTCAATCAGCATGTTGTCTGGCAGGCTGATGCAGAAGCTGAAGCCAATGAACTTGATATTGCTTTCCCGGATAATGAAAAGCTGCAAAGTATGATTATCCAAGGTAATAACAATTTGCTGCTGAAAACTCATCAGACCAATGCCGCTGCTCAGGATTCAGTCAGATTGGTAACATTCAATCCTGTAACCAATGCAATTCAGGCGCAATATAGTCTGCCGTCATTTAGTCAAATCAATTCCCTGTTTAATATGTCAGGTGCAATGTCGTTTTTTGCCAATCTCCTGCCTGACGGCAGCATCCAGTTTTATGCTCCTGATTTCGGCGGCATTATGCAGACCTGGACTGTCTGGAATCCGCAGATTGGTGAGCTTGCCAGCCTGCAGATTGATTTGGAAAAAAGCAGACTGGTTATTCTGTCCGGTAATGCTGATTCCATATTTGTGCTGGTTTGTCTGTCAGATTTGTCAGGCAATAACTTCCATCTATATTATGCCAAAGGCGAACTGGAATATACCCATAATCAGGATACTACTGAACCTGCTTTGAAAATAAACACCAAAATCTATCCCAATCCCTTTCAGCAAAACCTCACTCTGCAGATAGAAACCAATAAATCCGTCAAAGCTGCGCTCTCAGTCTATAACATCAAAGGACAAAAAGTAAAGACCATTTCCCAAGATACAGCCCTGAGCAAAGGAGTGCACGATTTATACTGGTCTGGAACTGACGATTATGGTAAAACTGTTTCCAACGGAGTTTACTTTCTGAAAGGGAAGATAGGAACCCAATCTGTTTCAGCAAAGGTACTTTTATTGAAATAGACTATTCAGCCCCAAAATATCTTTTCCCTGCAACAAGTTCGTTTTGTCTAAAAATGACGATTGAGTCGGAGCTGTTTTCATAGGAAGATTAGAGATTTTTCTGGTTTCGGCACTGTTTTTGCTTAATATTTAATGTACTCATAGATTATAATGTATTGTGCGATAAATAAGGAGATGTTTATGAAGCGCTTTTCAGGGCTAATACTGCTTTTGGCAGTAACGACAATGATGTTTGCTACGGACGGCACGATTGCTGTTTCCACAGGACAGACAAGAATCCAATTATTAAGTAACAACCAAACCGGTATGACGGTGGAATATTCTGTCGGTACTTTAGGGTATCAGAATGTTTCCACGGTACAGGGAAATTTTACCGATATATCGATAGATAGTTATACCTCTACCAATAGGACGGGATTGCCCCAATTGCCATTACTACGGCAGATTATCAGGGTTCCCCTGGGTGCCAATGTCGTGCCGAGAGTGGTAAATAATGTTTCCACCTTGGTGGCTCTTTCCAGCAACGGCATCTACAACAGGCTTTTGCCACGGCAGGAATCCATTGCCAAGAATGTTGACGCTGCTTCAGTTCCTTTTGTGCTGAACCGTGAATTTTATGATGGTACAAACTGGACAAATGAGCCCACGATAAAAGTCGAAGAAATCGGTATGATGCGTGGTGCCAGGCTGGTTGCTCTGGATTTTACACCTGTGCAATATAATCCTGCCACTGCTCAGCTGCAGGTCATAACCTCTGCTACAATCGAAGTGTCCTTTGCCGGAGCAGACTGGGCAGCCACTGATGAGCTTTACAGCAGATACTATTCTTCAGTCTTTGAATCGATGCTGGCTCAGACTGTTTTCAACTATGAACCCCTGAGGATTTCTTTAGACCGTTATCCGCTTGGTATGATTATTGTCACTCCTCAAAGTTATGTGGCAACGCTGCAGCCTTTTATAAACTGGAAAAAGATGCAGGGCTACAATGTGACAGTCGCTACGACTGATGTGGTTGGCACAACGACCAGTGCCATCAAAACTTACCTGCAGAATATCTGGAACAGTGCAACCACACAAAATCCTGCGCCTTCCTATTTATTGATTGTGGGCGATACTCCGCAAGTGCCTGCCTGGACAGGCAATACCAGCGGCGGGCATGTTACGGATTTGACCTATGTGCGTCTGCAAGGCACTGATTATGTCCCCGAGATGTATTTCGGCAGATTCTCTGCTGCTACTGTCGCTCAGGTTCAAACCTACGTTGACAAAACCTTACAATATGAAATGTACACCATGCCAGACCCTTCCTATCTTTCCAAGACAGTGCTGATTGCCGGGGTTGATGCCGGCATGGCACCCTCCTATGGCAATGGTCAGATAAATTATGGCAAGACCAACTACTTTGGCGAATCCACTTCGCCTACTTGGGTTCCCTACGGTCCTTACCAAATCAGAAACCACATGTACTTGTATCCTGCTTCAGGCTCTGCCGACGCTCAGATTATACAGGAAATGAGTGATGGACTTGGCTTTATAAATTATACTGCCCATGGCGGTGAGACAAGTTGGTCAGACCCCACTGTCACTGTCGGCAATGCCAATAATCTGACTAATCTCAACAAGTACTTTGTAGCTATCGGCAACTGCTGTCTCACCAATGCCTTTAATACAGGCGAGTGCTTCGGTGAAGCCCTGACGCGCTCACCCAATAAAGGTGCAGTAGCCTATATCGGCGGTACTAATGTCTCATATTGGGACGAGGATTATTACTGGGCAGTCGGGTACAAACCACCCGTAGTCGGAACCGGCTCACCCTATATTCCCAACCGCATCGGCGCTTATGATGCTCTCTTCCATTATCACAATGAAGCCTCTACTGATTGGGCAAGCAGCATGGGTTCCATGAATTTTATGGGCAATATGGCAATCACAGCCTCCAACAGCGGCTTCACAAACTACTATTGGGAGATTTATTCCATCATGGGCGACCCCAGTCTTATTCCTTATATGGGAATTCCCACTCAGAATACAGCGCAATATACTCCCGCTGTACCGTTTGGATTGGGTACCATGCAGATTACAGCAGACCCCTTTACCTATGTGGCAATCTCCAAGGATAATGTGTTGCATGGCGTGGGTCTGACTGATGAGACAGGTGCTTTGACTTTGAACTTTACTCCTTTCACAACACCCGGACAGGCACAATTGGTGATGACACGTTCTTTGCGCCAGCCCTTGATTGCCACTCTGGAAGTTACGTCCAGCTCAGGACCTTACCTTTTGGTAAATAATATGGTTGTCAACGATGGCAACAATGCCATAGCCGAATCCGGCGAAACCCTCTATCTTGATGTGACCTTCAATAACGTCGGAACTGAAGCTGCGCAAGCTATCACGGCAACTATGACTTCAACCAGTCCCTATGTCAATATAATCAACGGAACTGCTAATATTGCCAATATAACCGCAAATACTACTTCTACGATTTCAAATACATTCCAGATTGCCATTTCATCTGCAATTCCAGACCAGCAAGTTGTGGAACTGGCTTTCCAGATGAGTGACAATTTGGACAATAGCTGGACTTCGACCCGTAACCTGACTGTCAATGCTCCCAATGTCACGATTGGCAGCCCCACTTTCTTTGACCCCAATAACAACGGCAGTTTTGAACCGGGTGAAACCATCACGATAAATCTAAACCTGACCAATACCGGTCACATGAATGCCGGCGCGGGCTTTTTGCAAGCGGTGATTAATTCACCTAATGCCACTTTGGAACAAAGTTCTTTCACCCTGCCCGGAATCAGTATGGGTGTCAATATCCCCATATCTCTGTCTGCAACCATTGCACAAGGTGCTCCATTAGGAACGATTATTCCCATCGGTATAGCCTTGACGGCAGGTTCACAATTGGTCAATAGCATGATACCTTTACCGGTTGGAAGCAGTACTGAAGGTTGGGAACCGGGTGCCATTGCAGCACCCTGGGTAAATACAAGCCCCATTCCCTGGACCATTGTTTCAGGCGCAGCTTCTGCGCACAGCGGAAGTTACTGCGTCAAATCCGGAGCTATTACTCATAACGGTTCCACAACGCTGAGCATCACTTTGAGTGTCGGTGCTGCCGGAAATATCTCTTTCTGGCGTAAAGTATCATCAGAAGCCGGATATGACTTCCTCAAGTTCTATATTGACGATGTGGAAACAGGTAGCTGGTCAGGCACTTTGCCCTGGGCGCAGCAAACCTATCCTGTAACAACCGGTAGTCATACTTTCAAATGGACCTATCTAAAGGACTATTCTTCTTCAAGCAATCCTGATTGTGCCTGGCTTGACGATATAACCTTCCCTATGTCGGGTGACAGTAATGTGCCACTATTCTATAGTCCGGTCACAGAGCTCAACTTTGAAGATGTGCCTGTGAATTCAACCGTCTCGCAGGATTTCCTGATTCGTAACCTGGGACAGGCTCCCTTAACCGGAACCATCAATGCTCCGCAGCTTGTGACGTTGCTTGAAAACGGCGTTCCCGTAAACGACACTTACAGCTATAGCATTCCTGCGAACTCGAACAAGCTCTATACCGTTCAGATTGCAGTCACATCTGTAGTTAATATTGATGATGAAATCCAGATTAGCTCTAACGATGCAAACTGTCAGTCACACCAAATAGCTTTGCATCTCAATTCCGTCGGCAACAACGACCCGATAATCGTGCCGGTTGTAACCAAACTGGAAGGCAATTATCCCAATCCTTTCAATCCCACTACCACAATCCGCTTTTCCACCAAGGATCAGAGCAATGTAACCATTGTTATCTACAATTCCAAAGGACAGTTAGTCCGCACTTTGGTGAATGAGAATAAGAAATCCGGAAACCACACAGTGATTTGGAATGGCAACGATGACAATGGTAAAGCAGTGTCCAGCGGTTTGTACCTTTATAAGATGCAAACCAAAGGCTACACTCAGCTCAAGAAAATGATGTTAATGAAATAAAAGAACCTGCAAATGAAACAAAGCGGTTCGTAACTATAACTTTTTAGGGAGATGTTTATGAAAAAGCTCTTACTACTTGCGCTAATAGCAATGCTTGCTTTCCTGCTGAATGCAGAGCAGTTTATGGTTAATGACAGCCAGAATGAAGTGACTGTCATCAGTACCAACGCTCAGCAAACAGTGCTGGAAATGACTTTGGGACACTTCAACCGTGAAGCTGTCCGTATCAATAATGAAACATACTGGGCGCTGAATCTGAAGAAAGAAGGCTTCACTATGGAGACCGGAATGCCTCAGTTGCCCTATATCAGCCGCAGTCTGATAATCCCTGGAATGGCGAGGATGACCGTCAACACGCTTGAATCTGAGTATGTGGATTTGGTCATGCCGATTGCTCCTTCCAAAGGAAATCTGACCCGTGATATCAATCCCGCCGATGTGCCCTGGACTTTCGATAGTTTCTATCAAAGCACAGGTTCATATCCGGAGAGTTTATCCAGGCTTTCAGAGCCTTTCATCATCAGGGATTATCGCGGTATCACCGTTTATTTCCAACCCTTTGTCTATTATCCTGTTACTCAGACTCTGCGTGTTTACACCAGGCTCAAATTCTCGGTTGACAACGCAGGCACAGACAATGTGAATGTGATGACAGCTTCAAAAAGCTCTGCCAGCATCTGGTTTGAAACCATCTATCAGAGAATGTTTATGAACTATTTCCAAGCCAAATATCCTGTTCTGGATGAGCTTGGCAGACTGTTAATTATCAACAACAGCATGTTCAATACCACAATTCAGCCTTATGTGGACTGGAAACGTCAAAAAGGTTTCACAGTTGAAGTGGTTGATATCACAGTGGCAGGACCCACAGCCGCACAGCTAAAAACTTATATCCAAAACCAATATGACATGAATACCGACCTTGCCTTTGTGCAAATAGTCGGCGACCATGCGCAGGTGCCTTCGCTAACTTCAGGTGGCGGTGCATCAGACCCTTCATTTGCCCTGACAGCAGGCAC